>ERZ1026888.105-NODE-105-length-51330-cov-33.163647_pt1 | contig 51330 bp, 26 predicted proteins | sample MGYA00380174_ERZ1026888 | MGnify/ENA primary metagenome ERZ1026888 (study PRJEB33269, sample SAMEA4719810) | human gut metagenome | biome: human-associated habitat; feature: organic feature; material: feces | place: Cameroon | collected 2013-10 ...
TATTTTTTGTACTTTTGCATCGGCAAGGCAATGGGATGGCAAGAAGCAAGCCATATCATTGCTTATGACTCTAAATACATTGAAACATGAAAGTAATAGAAAGCAAGATAGAGGGCAAGAAAAGCCCGGAAAGTTGTGAGGACGGACTGGTCGTTACCGCCGACTTCATCGCCGTGATAGATGGAAGCACGAGCAAGACTCCCCATCATCTCTCACCCGACATGAAGAATGGACGCTACGCCATGGTGCTTATCTCGGAGTATATCCAGCACGAACTGAAACCGGAAAGCACGGTGGAGGACTTCTGCGAGGGTGTCACGTCCTATATATATAATAAGGTGTATCGCCAGCAGGGGATAGAGGAGCAGATGCAAGCGCATCCAGAGGAGCGGCTCACCGCTTCCGCCATCCTCTATAGCAAGGCGAAGAATGAGGTATGGATGGTAGGCGACTGCCAAGCCATCATCGACGGAAAACTATATGAGAACAACAAACCTTTCGAGGATATAGTCGCTCGTAGGCGAGTGGAACTCATCCGACAAGGCTTCACGCCGCAGGAGGCTCGCAAGACGATAGAACCCTTGCTCATCCAGGCGATGCTGGAGGGACAGAACAAAACCTACACGGTGATAGATGGATTTCCGATTTATCAGAAAGGAATGAAGGTCGTTTCACTGAATGCTCCCCAAAAAAATGTAGAGACAGATGTAGCTGATAGCTTACCTCTTCCTACAAAGGAGATCGTCTTGGCAAGCGATGGTTATCCTTTCCTCAAACCGACCTTGACAGAGAGCGAGGAGGCTTTGGCGCATCTTCTTGCCTATGACCCTCAATGCACCCATGAATTTATAGCCACCAAGGGAATCGTGGTAGGCAATAAAAGCTTTGACGACCGCACCTATATCCGTTTTCAGATATAGGGCGGTCGCCTCTCAATGAAATCTATTTACTCAAGTTACTTGGTGAAAATCAAGTTCTCCACATGGTCGTTCACGTAGATGTTCGCCATGTCGGCGGTCTTGTACCACTTTGGTTTTCCTGGCATATCGTCTGTAAGCACCTTGCCATTGATGGTGAAGTTCTCGAAGCGGATGTTCTTCACCATGCGACTTTGGTCATATCCAGCGATGATGCCCATGTTTGGCATCTCGCCCGTATAGGCGATATTGCGCAGGGTGATGTCCTCGATGCCACGGCCAGGAGCGGTGCAATACTTCTTGTTGAAACATACTCGCATGTTGACAATCATGCCCTTGCGGATGTTGTCGATATGGAAGTTTTGGAAGGTAACGCCCTTCACCAGGATGTTGTCGCCATCGTTGATGCCGATACAACCTTGGTAGTCTATCTGGTTCTCAGCATGTTCTAGGATGTCGATGTCCTCGTAGAGCACGTTGGTGATTTCTTCGTTCTCAGGCGTCTCGCTGTGGAGTCCTATCATGATAGGGTGAGCCACGTCAGCCCAATACACGCAGTCCTTGATGGTGATGTTCTTGCAGCCACCATGATAATCCTTGCGAGTGCAGTAAATGGTGGAGCAGTCGTCGCTGGTACGAGCGAAGAGATGCTCTTGGTGGATGTTGTTGCTGGCGAAGATGTTGAAGCCATCGCCCCATCCATACCAGCTCATCACCTTCACGTTCTTCACGGTCACGGAGTCGCTTCCGCCGATAGGCAACTGGGTAGTGATAGGACCATCGATGTCTATATTCTTGGCATATCTCACCATGATGCCCTCATGATGCCCCGGCATGACGATGCCATGACCGAGAATCTTGACATCTCTTGAGCCGTAGGTAGATAACCAACCTTTGATGACGGCTCCGTTATCAATGAAAACAGTCTTGCCTGATGCGATGTGAATGGAGTCACCCTTGAAGTCGTGGATGCCAGGGCCGAAGTACATCAAGTCTTTCTTTCTCTTTACCTTAGGTTTTTCTAATACGTTGTCTGCGAAGATTTGGAGATTTTGGTAGATGTTGCCGTTCACTTCCACGGAGAGATAGCGAGGACGGTCGAGCGAGAAGGTCAGCGTATTACCCTCTTGCTGCGCCTTGATGCCGTAGGAGTTCGGTCTGATCTTGTAGCTCTTGATGTCCTGGGCGATGCTCTTCACTTGTATTTCCACTTTTCCCTCGAACTCGAACTTTGCCACGGAGGTGATTTCCACGTTGTGCTTGGCGTTCGCCACTCTGTCCACCTTGGAGGCGTAGGTGCTCACGTCCTGCCATTCGCCACCGGCGATGCGAGCCTTCACCTCGAAGTCGTGCTTCAGTTCGATGCCCGTGGGAGCAGGCGCAACGATGAGTTTGTCCTTGGCAAAGGAGGTCAGTGCCAAGAGTCCTAGAATGAGAGTTGATAGTACCTTCTTCATAAATGTATTTTGTTAGAATGATGTTATGCCTTTGTTGGAATGGTATTATGTCATCTTTTGAAATATACGGATGTCTGCAATATATTACGTAAAAAGCAATTCTATATTATATAAGAAAGCAATAAATATGATAGACTTTCAGTTTTTTTTTATACGTATAAGTTCGGTCTTAGCCGTATTACATTCAAAACAATCAAGTAAATCGCATGAAACAAAAAGTACTATATGTAGCAGCCTTGATGCTCCTCTCTTCCTCCTTGGGCTTCGCCAAGAAGAAAGCGGAAGATGCGGAGATTACCAAGCTGAAGGCTAAGATAGAGAACGTGATGAGCCGAGTGGATCAGCAGCCCGACTGGTTGTATTCTCGCCTACAGATGTTTTGGAATAGCCATGCCACCGATGTCTTCATCAATGGCGAGGCGTTCGCAAAGCCTGGAGGGGAGCGTGCCGCCGTGCCTACGGTGAAATATAATGGCATTCGTGGCGTGGAATCACTATACAACCGCCCGAAGTTGGAAGACTTGCTACCCTACGATGACGATGAGCAAGGCAATGTGACCTATATTAATAAGGTGTCGGGCAAGATGGAGAAGGCTTCCCCAGCCAAGACGGGTTGTAATATTGCCAGTGTCAACCGACAGATTATCAGCCTCGCCCGTGATGCCGCTCGTATCTATGCCGCCACTGGCGATTTGCGATATGGCAAGATGGCGGCTAAGGTATTCGATGTTTATATGAAAGGCATCGCCTACCGCAACGTGCCTTTCGACCTTAACCACGGACATCAGCAAACCTTGGTGGGCATGACGACCTTCGAGGTGATCCATGAGGATGTCATCAATGAACTGACCCAGATGTATCCGCTCATCAAGAATCTCGTGAAGGATGACCAGCCTATCATCGAAATGGGCTTCAAGAAGTGGGCGGAGAATATCATCGCCAATGGTGTGCCTCATAACAACTGGGACTTGTTTCAAGCTGACTTCATCGTCAAGATAGCCTTGGTATTGCAAGATGACCAAGCCTATGCCGATGGAAAGGGCAAGCAATACTACTTGGATTATGTCGTCAATCAGAATAGCATCCGACAATGGAGCGTCAACAAACTCATCGACTTCGGTTTCGATGCTAGAAGCAAGACTTGGTATGAGTCGCCGGGCTATAGCACCACGGTGCTCGGTTTGTTGGGCGAGTTTTCCAATATGTTGGATGAGAAGGCTGGCATCGACCTCTTCCAGAAGTGTCCTATCTTGGTGGATGCAGTGAAAAACTCTGCCGAGTATCTCTTCCCGAATCGTATGATAGCCGGCTTCGGCGATACCCACCCCGGCTACTTGAATACAGGTGGCATCGACCAAGTGCTGAAATATGCCACTCGCCATAAAAACAAGAATCTGATTTCTGAGATGAACCTCTTGAAGAGTGCCGTGGCTCCGAAGGCTCCTCTCTCTGAGATTGAGACATATACGAGCACCTTGTTCTATGCCCCTAACGTGTCGTGGATAGCGATGCGAAGCGGTATGGACAAGCAGCACGACTTGATGGCTTCCATCAATGCCAGTCTCGGCAATCACCAGCACGCCAATGGCATCTCCCTCGAACTCTATGGTAAGGGCTATGTCTTGGGACCTGATGCGGGTATCGGCAAGTATCTCTATAGTGGATTGGACTATCTGGAGTATTACTCTCAGATGCCTGCCCACAACACGGTGGTGGTGGATGGCGTGTCCAGCTATCCTGTGATGATGTCGCAACATGCCTTCAAGGTCGTCGCCTCTTATCCGGAGGTGACCCAGGAACAACCTGCCAGCAAGAAACTCTCCGAGTGGAAACTTTCTACTGAGAAAGATTCGGAGTTAAAAGATAAGATAAGCTATGCTACCGTCAAGTTCCTCGAGCCTGAGACCCAAGCGCAGCAGCAGCGTACCACGGCAATCGTGAAGACTTCTGCCAAGGGAGGTTATTACATCGACGTATTCCGTAGCAAGAAGGTGGAAGGGGGCGACAAGACCCACGATTACTTCTATCATAACCTCGGACAGGAGATGAAGGTGATGGATGCTGCCACCCAGCAACCTCTCGATATGAAACCTACTGAAGAACTCGCCTTCGCCGGTGGTCATCTCTATGCTTACTCCTATATATATAATAAGGTGTCGGCTGAGATGCAGAATAGTATCAAGACGCAATTTGTGACCAAGATACAAGATGATAAGGTGGTGGAGGCTATGGATGGACAGCGTGAGATCACCATGACGATGTGGATGAAAAAGGACGAGAATCGTACCATCTTCCAAGCTCTCTCGCCTGCCAACCTCGAATACGAGCGCATGCCGAATCAGCCTTATAAGGTTGATGAGCAACCCGTGCTTACCTTTGTGGCTCGTCAGAAGGGTGAGGCATGGACCCATCCTTTTGTGACAGTATATGAGCCTAGCTCAGATACGGAGCCAGGCGACATCGCCTCTGTTGATTTCTTCGAGCCTGAGCAGCAAGGGGCTGTGGGCATTCTTGTCAAACTCAAGGATGGCACAAGCCAGCGCATTATATGCTTGGAGAATGGTACAGTAAACTTTTAGCAGCATAGCAGTTGGGTGACGCTTGCACAACACTTGGTGGACATGTGCACATCTGCTGGTATGCGAGCGCACAACAGCTGATGTGCGCTTAACGAACCTATATGTTCGGACAACTTTAATTAATAATAACGACTAATTTTATCGACAATGAAGAAAACTTTCCCTTATAGCATCAAATTGCGTTTATCTTTCTTGCTGATGCTGTTGATAATGACAGCTGCAACTCAAGCAGCAGAAGTCCTGTCTTCTCCTAATGGCAAGTACCAGTTTGTCTTCTCCCAGAAGGAGGGCAAACTGACTTATCGCTTGGATTATGCCGGCAAGCAAGTGGTGGAAGAGGGCGAGCTAGGCGTGAACATCGACAACCATTTGGTGGAGTCGGCGATGGGAATCCCTGTAGATACCAACCGAGTGTGGACCAAAGGTATGGAGGTGACGAGCGTGGAGCACCGTTCCGAGGACAATACTTGGAAGACGGTCTATGGCGAGTATTCGCAGATACGTGACCATTACAATGAGATGACCCTCCACCTCTTGAAGGGTGGAAAACATGAGGGGAGTGGCACGGCTTATGATAAGCGCCAGCAATATCTCCTCGACATCATCGTGAGAGCCTACGATGAGGGTGTTGCCATCCGCTATCATTTCCCCGAGGCTACCAATGGCTTGTTTATGCACATCACCGATGACTTGACTTCCTTCCGCTTTGCCCCAGGCGCTGAGGCTTATCATTATGCTTGGGCGCAATCTCATGCCAACAAGGTAAAGCTCCTGAAGAGCGAGGCGGCATGGAAGGAAGAGGCAGAACGACCTCTGACGCTCCATCTTGCCAACGGACTTTATGCTGCTATCGGCGAGGCTACCTTGACCGACTTCGTGAGAGGCAAACTCAAACTGAAGGCTGACCATGAGTTGCAGATGGCGATGTTCGATTCTGCCGACATCATCACCGCCTATGATATGCCTTGGCGATTCATCATGGTGGGAGAGAAAGCCATCGACTTGATCAACAACAAGCAGTTGGTGCTCAACCTCAATGCTCCTTGCAAGATACAAGATACCTCTTGGATTAAGCCGGGCAAGGCTTTCCGTGTATGCCGCTTGGATATGAAGACTTGCATGGAGGGTGTGGACTTCTGTGTGGATAGAGGTCTTCAGTACATCGAGCTTGATGCAGGCTGGTATGGTCCTGAGATGAAGATGTCTTCCTCTGCCCTCAAGGTATTGGAGACTCGCGATATTGATATGCCAAAGCTTTGTCAGTATGCCAAGAGCAAGGGCATCGGTGTGTGGGTTTATGTCAACCAGAGAGCCTTGTATCAGGAGCTTGACCAGCTATTGCCACTCTATGAGAAGTGGGGCATCAGCGGCATCAAGTTTGGCTTCGTGCAGATCGGTTCGCAGGAGTGGACCACTTGGTTGCATCAAGCCGTGAGGAAGTGTGCCGACCATCACATCATGGTGGATATTCACGATGAGTATCGTCCTACGGGATGGAGCCGCACTTATCCTAATCTCATGACGCAAGAGGGCATCGGTGGCAATGAGGAAATGCCGGATGCAGAGCATAATACCATCTTGCCATTTACGAGATTTCTTTGCGGTCCTGCCGATTACACTCCATGCTATTTCAATGGAAGGGTGAAGAATACCAAGGCACATCAGTTGGCGATGCCAGTGGTATATTACAGTCCTGTCACCTTCCTCTATTGGTATGACTTGCCGAATGCCTACAAGGGCGAGCAGGAGTTGGACTTCTGGAAGCATTGTCCTACGGTATGGGAGGAGAGCAAGGCTTTGCAGGGCGAGATAGGAGAATTTGTTGTACAGGCTCGTCGCTCAGGTGATGATTGGTTTGTGGGAGCGATGACGGGCTTGCAGGCTCGTGACATCACGATTAATACTGCTGATTTCTTGCAGAAGGGTAGGAAGTATCGTGTGGAGATTTACAATGACGACCCTACGTTGAATACTCGTACCAAGGTGGCTTCCACCGTACAGACCCTCAAGGCTGGCAAGATTTTGAAGCTTCATTTGCAGCCATCGGGCGGTGCCGCCTTGCGATTTATATTGGTGAAATAATAACGATGCGCATTCGTAGGTTTAACAATGCGCATTTATAGGTGCTAAGGAAGCGCATTCATGCAAAGTTATGGATGCGCTCTTTTTGGTGAACCAACTGATTCTCACTCTTCCTTGATATCTGTATATAAGTCGTCCATGACAACAACTCGGTTGACAATATGGGAGTATTCATTCTTTAGAAGTGAATAAGTAGTGATGAGAACCGGCTGTATGCCCTTGTGGCAGTTGGTTTCTGTGCGAAAAGTATTGATGCGGTTTTGCATCTTATTATATTCGCTCTTGTTGAATGAGTAATCAGCTTGCGAGTATTTCATCTCGCATATTGAGACGTTGCCGTCGGCACGATCTATCACAAGGTCAATTTGGGCGGCAGGTGAACTTTCCTTGCTTCTCCATGAATAGTATTCGGTGTGGATGGTGTCGTATCTCAACTTATGGATAATCTGGGGGATATGTGCCATGCACACTCGCTCGAAAGCAAGACCGTACCAAGTGTTTTCTTGTGGAGTACCGATGAGGTGACGCCAATAGTGACGGTCGGTGACTCGCTTCTTCACGAAATCATGATAGAACTGGGAATAGAAATCGATAAGCTGGTAGATTCCATTATTCTGCATGGTGCCGTTATTGTAACGGCGAATGAAGTCGCAGTATTCCAAGTCATCAAGCATAGTGGTAAGATGCCCATTGTTGGCTATCTTTAGTTTGCCAGCTATCTCTTGCCGGGTAAGACCTTTCTTGGTCGTTGCCAAAAGCTTGATGATGCTCACGTACCCTTCAGGCTGTTTGTATAGCGAACTGAAGAGGCGAGCGAATTCTTTTCTCATCTCTGCATCCTCTGAGAAAAATAGGCGATCAATGTTGTCTTGCAATTCTAAGTCGTTGTCTAACAGGCTCAGATAGTATGGGATTCCGCCCATGATGCTATACAACTGCATGATGGAAAGGCGAGACCAACGGAAATCGTGCTCTTGGAGATAGCATTCGGTCTGGTACAAGTCGAATGGCTTGAGGTGAATCTCGTGTGTTACACGATTGTGTAATCCGCCTTTGTTGTCTATTACGTTGCGAATCATCCAAGCTGTAGCTGAACCACAAACCACAAACTTTAAGCGGTCTATCCATGAGGCTTGACTATTCCAAAAGTAGTCCAATGCATGTACAAACTTTGAATTGCGAGTGTCGAAGCAAGGCAGTTCATCCATGAAAACGACCAAAGGCTTTTGGGTTGTCTTAGCCTTCTGCTCCAGTAAAGTGCCTAATTGTCTGAATGCTTCCATCCAAGTCTTTGCTTTTGTTCCTTCATACCCATATCGGCGAAGGGCTTCGTGGAAGACATCCAGTTCTTCCTTCTTGCTACCTTCCATGAACCCTGTTACATAGAAGTCGAAGGTGTCTTGGAAAACATTTCTGATCAAGAATGTCTTTCCCACTCGTCGGCGTCCATATACAGCGATGAACTCGCAGCGATTGCTTGCGATGTATTTTTGAAACAGCAGTCTCTCATGCTCCCTTCCTATCAATTTCTCCATAGTCTGTAGTCTTTTAATTGTGATGCAAATATACGAAAAGTAAGTGAGAAATGCTCGCATTCGGGCTAAAGTTTGTTTTTTTTTAGCACTTTTAGCCCGAATGCGAGCATTTTCGGACAATCATAGCACAGCTTCTTATGGCAAGAACATCTTGTTACATCACTGCCCATTTTCAAAAACATCGGGACTTTTTTCTAAAAAGGTCGGGAGGTTTTTCTAAAAAAGTCGGGACTTTTTTATTTCTACCTAGTGATGGAAATAATCTAATCAGACTGTTTCACCAAAATCTCTTGCCCCTTCCTATTTTCTTCCCTAAATCTTTGGTAATATGATGATTTCTTTGTAACTTCGCAGTGGATTTCAAAAACGAAGCTATGGAAGAGATAAGAAAATATCCTGTAGGGATGCAAACCTTTTCAAAAATACGTGAAGGTAACTATGTATATGTCGATAAGACAAAATATATTGTGCATATGTTGGAAAACGGTTCGCAGTATGTCTTTCTGAGTCGTCCACGACGATTTGGCAAGTCACTCTTTGTTTCAACTCTTCAAGCTTACTATGAGGAAAGAAAGGAACTTTTTGAAGGCTTGGCATTGGGCGATTATGAGAAGAATTGGGTGAAGCATCCCGTTCTGCATTTGACATCGGCAGTGCCTCTTCTGTATCAAAGTGGTTATCTCACCATCAAGAAATATAATCCGATATTGCAGAGTTTTCAATTGGATTATCCTAATAAGGAAGTTCGTTTGGGTATGGTGAAATCATTGGCTCCTAATTATCTGTCGCCAATACAAATGGACAACAATGGATTCATCTTCGAATTCTTGGAGCAACTTTATGACGGTACGATGGATGGTGCCTTGCAGAAGATGCAAGCCTATCTTGCCAGCATCTCCAATCGCCTTTCCAACAAGAATGAGAAGGATTTCCAGACAGTGTTCTATCTCATCTTCAATCTTCTGGGAGCCTATATCAAGGTAGAGGAAGATAGTGCCATTGGCAGGGCAGACGCAGTGCTCCACATGCCAGACACCATCTATGTGATGGAACTGAAATATGACAAGAGTGCTGATGAGGCTCTACAACAGATTGATGATAAAGGTTACTTGATACCTTATTCTGCAGATGGTAAACGATTGGTTAAGGTTGGTGTCAACTACGATAGTGACAAGCGAACCATCGGTGAATGGAAAATCGTGGAATGCTAAGATTAGAAAATGCTCCCGCCATTCTCTTCCTAAAATAGGTAAGAGATGGCGGGAGTTTTACGTTATCGCTGTGAACTATTTAACTGCAATCTTTTTACCTTGATGAATGTAGATTCCTTTGGTGGGATTAGTCGTTCTTGTACCCATCAAGGTGTAATAAAAAACCGTGTCTTTATGATATTTGTCTAATGTAGCATGGTTGATACCTGTCGTAGGAGGATTGTCGTTGATGTATCTCTTGAAGAAATCCATATACTTCGTCCCCCAATCAGATGCTGTGCCATGTCCGAGAAATGAGTTGATGATATATTCCTTGTCGGCTTCATCTACACTCTTCAATAGATTGAATGGTGCTACGTTGGTATGAGGAGGGTCGGTGGTGTCCTGCAAACTGAAGGAGGTGATGCAAGGACAACTGATGTGCTCGGCGAAGTTCATCACATCATAATAGGCATTGAAGGTGTTCATCTGCTCGTCTGTCATTCCCAACTTATCCTTGGCAGCCAAGAAGTTGGCGCGAGGCCAGTTCACAATTTTCATGCCATCCACGAAGTCGGCGTGACCGGTGATGGAAGGAGCGATAGCCTTGAATGCACCTGTGAGACCTGCTGCCACGTAGGTAAAGCATCCACCCTGACTGCCACCTGCTGCAAAGATGTTGTTGACATCCACCTTGGCTTGTGATTTTAAGAAGTCAACCGCACGTACACAGTCGAGGTATGCACCTCTGTAGTAGTGCTTGGCGGTATCTCCCCATTCGTATGAATAGTAGTCAGTCTTGCCTGTCTTCTCGTCTCTTCCATAGATGTTGTCGGCAAGGTTTGGCTCACGATTATTGAGCATCTGGCCACGAACTGACAGTACGAACTCGCAATACTCAGGGTTGTCGTCGGCATTCATGCACCAAGGAGTGCTGCTACCGCCGTCTGTGCCTTGGAAGTGGAGGAGAGTAGGATATTTGCCCTCAGCCATAGGCTCGGCATAGTAACCACGGATAGTGACAGGGGCGCCACCTCTTGTGTCGCTCACCGACTTCATGGTGACAAGATATACTTTGCGTTTGCTGTTGCTCTTCTCGGTGAGTTCCTCCATGCTTATTTCTGGCTTGACGCTTGCCAATTCCTTCTTGGCGTTGTCCCAATAGGTCCAAAAGTCTTCAGGCGAAGTAGGCTCGGAGACGATGCCTGCTGGGTCGTAACCGATGGTGTAGGCGCAAACGTCATTGTTGTTGACATTGGCGGTCAGCTTGTAGAAGCCCGGAACATTGAGGTTGTCGAAGGAGAGGTCAACGTGCTGTGTCTCACCTGCTTCCAATGTCACATCCTTTTGGTAGGTCTGATAGATGCTGTGTGTCTGTGTGTCGTCATCCACCATGTCTCGTAAGATGGTCACCTTGTAAGTGGTGGTAACAGGGATAGTCTCGATGTTGGAGATAGTCATACCGAGTTTTGGAGTCTCACCCTTTTCCCAAGCCTTGATATCTGCCTCGTCATATTGTGAAATAAGGGTATATTCCTTGGTCGGGTCGATGATGTCAACGCTTCTCAGAGTATAACTGTTGCCACTGATACGCAAACCCTTCTTCTCCTGGATGAGGCTGAGCATATCGTCGGTGAGAGTATATTCATAATAGCTGCCGCCATTGAAAGTGACGTTCTTCACATCGGTGAAGGCAGTCCAATCAGCGAGTATTCGTCCTGTGGCTGTGGCTACGCCTAAGTTGCTGTATGAGATTCTAATCTTATCGCCAGCCTTGGCATCAACGAACTTGTCGGCTGCTATCAACTCAGAGTGGTTGCTGCCAGTTACCCAACTGATGGCTACAGGTTCTCCCTTCCATACATTGGTTACGGCATTGCCTTTCTTCTCGCTATCACCTTTCTTTACCTTGTGCTTCAACACGATGTTGCTCATATTGAAACCGATGCCTTTCACAATCATGCCCTTGTCTTGTAATTCGGCAAGCATCGCCTCGGTGATGGTTACCTTATAAGTATAAGGGGCGGATGTGAGATTCTCGGCTTGTGTATCTGCCAGATTTGCCCAGGAGCCATTGTTGAGAATCAACTGATGGGTAGATGCTTCCTCTACCAAGGATGGTATGGTGAACTCGATGTCGTCGCCTACGGCAGCCATGCTGAACTTGGTGGCTGGCAACTGCTGATAGACAGACCAGTCCTTGACGTTCAGTTCGCCCTTCCAGATGTTAATGTCCACGGTTGTGGTCTCTCCCTCATCTGGAGTGTCGGTGCTCTTGAGATGCTTCTTGAAGAAGTCGAGGCATGTGGCATACCAAGTGCTGGCAGTTTCATGTTTCAACTCACTGTTCACGATATATTGTTTGTCGGTCACGGTGAGGTTGTTGTAAGGGGCAAAGTTGGTATGTGGAGGACATACTGGGTCTTGCAATCCCATACAGGTGATGACAGGGCAGGTAATCTGAGGTGCCAAGTTCTTGGTGTCGAAGTAGGATAGCATCTTGTACATATCCTCATCGCTGAGGCTGAGAGCTTCCTGCTGTTTCTTGGCTACGGCTGCAGGCCATGCACCTACCTTGAAGTAATCAGGGAAGTCGCCCATAAACTGGATGGCTGGGGCAATGGCATTGAGACGGTTGTCGAGGGCTGCACCTGCGATGGTGAGTGCGCCACCTTGACTTCCGCCCATCATGAAGATGTTGTCTTGCTGTGCTTTCTCTCGTGATGTGATAAAGTCGATGCTGCGAATCACGTCCATGTAAGCACCACGATAGTAATAAGCGTCACGATTGCCGAAGTTGTAGGCAAACCAGTCGCCATACTTGTTGGTGTTAGGCTCACGGTTGTTGATCACCTGTCCACGTACAGATACGTTCAGTTCAATCCAGCCTGGGTTGCTGTCGCCATTAGGACAGAAGTTGAGCGCTGGTATTGTCACATCGCTGTCATAGCCATTTTGGGTGATGATGACAGGATACGTGCCTTCTGCCACAGGTTCGGCATAGTAGCCACGGATGGTGACAGGTGTGCCGTCTCCATCGTCAATAGAATTCATCTCCACGAGATATACATTACGTTTGGAGGTGGATTTCTCTTCTATCTTGGTGAGTTTGTAGGAAGGGGCGATATGGGCAAGGTCGCTCTTCGCTTTCTCCCAAAACTCCCTGAAGTCGCTTTGCGCATCTGTTGGTGAAGAGATGCTGGTTGGGTCGTAGCCGATGTTGAAATCAGCCACTTCTCCATAGTTGGCGATGACTACGGCGTGGTAGAACCCTGCCTTCAGGTCATCGAGGGCAACGATGGCATCCTTGGTCTCTCCCGAAGGAATGGTGATGTTGGTCGAGTAGCTATTGTAGTCTTGATAAGCATCGGTGCGCAGTTTGACGTTGACAGCTAAGGTCTGCTCCTTGCTCTCTAGGTTTTGGAGATGCAGGGTGACTTGTGGCTGTTCGGTCTTTTCCCAACACTTGATGCTACTCTTGTCCATCTCGCAGATGATGGTAGGCACTTGGGTTGGGTCTATGAGTTCTACGGAGGTGACCGTGAATCCTACGCCTGTGGCGATACAGCCGTTGGCTTGTATTTCTTGAAGCATCGCCTCTGTCAGCGTGTATTCAAAATAGCTGGAGGTGAGGTTGATGTAGGTATCGGCGTCTGTGATGCTTGTCCATTTGCTGTTGCAGATGTGGGCTTGTGCTCCACAGGCGAGACCCTTGAAGTTGAAACGCAACTTGTTGCCCACCTTTGCCTTTGCGAAATCATTGGCGTTGAGGGTGAGCCAACTCTTGTCGCCTGTCCAACTGATGGGTTGGCTACCCGTCCAAATCGTTGTGACAGGATTGCCCTTCTCGGTATCGCTTGTCTGTACTTCCTTGATGAGGTCGATGCCGCTAAGGGTGTAGTTGCATCCGCCAACGATGAGTCCGGTAGCTTGTAGCTCAGTCAGCATATCGCTGGTAATCTTGATGGTCTGCTCACTCTTGGTAGCGGCGTTCAAAGCCATGAAGTCGGTACCGGTGAGCAGAGGCCAACCGGAAGATGCCGTCTTGAGTGCCATCTGTGCATAGCCTGATTCGGGAGTTGCGTACGAGATGGCGAGGTAATTGTCGGCTTTGGCATCAGCAAACTCAGATGCTGCCAATTGCACATAGCCACTCCAGTCGTCGCTCATCGTTTTCGTTTCGCTCCACAGATGGGTGCGAACTTCCACGGTGGCTGCCAGAGTCTTCATCCCTATCAATAATAGGAGGGATAGAATCCAAAGAGGAATAGTCTTTCTCATGCCTTTTTGTTTTTAGTGTAAGATAATGTTATTGTTTAGATTTCTGGCAGCAAAGTTAATAAAGAAAGGTAAAGGTGTGGTGACGATATGTTTCCGAGTCCTTCCCAAATGGTGACGGCAACATTTGGGTGGTCGAAATACCCATTTGGGTGGTAGTGAGGCGATAATTTGGCTATGTATTCTTTGGCAATATGAGAATTTCTGTGTAAATTTGCGGCATGAGAACAATCAAGATTACCTTCCTGCTGATATGCTGGCTAGGACTTTCCTTGTCCTTGCAAGCGCAATACCATTTCCGAACCATTGACAGTCGTTCGGGATTGCCTGATAACTATGTGACATCCATCTTGAAGGACAAGTATGGCTTCGTATGGATGGGAACCCTCAATGGCTTGTCACGCTATGATGGTTTCAGCCATCGTGTCTATGACATCAAGAAATCCAACAGTGGTTTGCTCGACTCCAATGTGCGTCATCTTGCTGAAGACGCATCAGGACAACTATGGGTTACCACCTATTCTGGCACAGCCTACTTGTATGACAGAAATCAGGATAAGGTAGTGCCAGATGCCGTCTCTCATCTGAAACGCTTGGGTATCACGGCAGGTGATAAGTGTCGGGTCTTTGTGGATGCAGACAAGAACCTATGGTGTGTGTCGGGTAGGAGGCTGACTTATTATCGCTTTGCCGAGCAACGTAAATATACGATGACTTTGTCTAAGTCGCCTTGCCAAGTCGTATGCCGAAATGGTCGTGCCTACTCACTGTCCCTGCAAGGGGAACTTTTTCGTCTCGATCCTTTCTCTGGAACTTCCCTCTATATCTCCCAGATACCAGCCTCTCAATATAAGCTGATGTCTATGTATGTGGATCTCCATGGACAATTGTGGGTCTATGGTGAATATGTCTTGGGCGTATTCCGATTGAAGCCTGATGAGGATATGAATGGAAAAGAGGTGTTGGAGAAGGTGAGTGATGATAATGTGTTGGCGATGGCAGAGGATCGTGAGGGCAACCAGTGGTGGGGAACCAATAGCGACGGCGTCATCGTTCGGCGCATAGATGGCAGCATCCTTCATCTCTTGCATGAAGACCAACAGAACGCAAGCTTGCCATCCAATCACATCAGTTCTCTCTTGATAGAAGATGGACTCTTGTGGGTTGGAACCTCTAAGGTGGGGGTAGCGATGGCTCGACTGGGTGGCTTCCGTTTCTCTGTCGTATCCACTCCTTTTAGAGAGGACATTGGTTTCATGGCACAGGATGCGCAAGGCAAGCTTTGGATAGGATATGATGGCAAGGGTATGCTACGTATGGCAAATGATGGCCAGGTCTCACCTATTTATAATATGGACAATAGTGTACTGGCTTCCAATCTGGTGACGGGTGGCAGATTGGCGCAAGATGGCAATCTGTATATCGGCACGTATGGTGGTGGAATCTATCGGCTGGATGGTAATGGTAAGTTGGAGAGATTATTGGCATCTCAACCTTTGCTCAACTATGCGAGACATGTGGTACAAGACAAAAAAGGCAATCTGTGGATAGGCTCCCATGGCAATGGATTGTGGAAACAGCTACCTTCGGGACGTTTGGACAATTATAATTTCCATAACTCGGCTATGCGTACCAATGCCATCACTGATATGGCATACGACTCAAAGAAAGGCAATCTCTATGTGGCTACTGGTACGGGTGTCTATGTCGTAGATTCTAAGGGCATATTAAAAGATGTGGTGAGCCAAGATGATGCTTCTGGCACATTGCAACATACGACGGTCAACTCTGTCTGTGTGGATACAAGGGGATTTCTTTGGGTAGTTACGGTACATGGGGTGAACGTGTATGATGCTCAGCATCATCTGTTGCGTGAGTTTGGCAAGGAAGAAGGTTTGGATCATGTGATCGCTATCGTTTCTGACAAGCAGGGCAATCTATGGATGACTACCCATGAGGCTTTGGTGCATATTGTCGTAACGCCCAATGAAAAGTGGTCGTTCCGTATTCGGAGATATGTATCGGAAGATGGGCTTGGTGATGTTCGATTTGCCAAGAAGGCTCTTTTTTGCATGAACAATGGCGATGTGCTGGCTGGTGGAGATGGCAAGATTGTACGTGTCGCTCATACCTCTCAGTTGGAGGATATGCAACAACACAAGGTGGTCTTTACCAACCTCTATGTGGGCAATCGTGAAGTGGTGCCTGGCGGTGAGGGGAGAAATATCTTGCGAGGCAATATTGGTGATGTTAATCAGTTGAAGTTGAGATATGACGATGATTTTTCGCTCACGGTGTCTTGTCTCGATTATGCTTCTGCCGCTCCTGCTCATTTCGCTTATCGCCTAGGCAAGGAAGGCGAGTGGATAGCGATGGAGGGGAATCGACTCGCTTTCTCGCATCTCTCTGCCGGTGAGTATCTCTTGCAAGTGAAGTCGCTTGATGGTACGGATGATGCCGATATGATGGCGCAGATGACGTTGGTGGTGCAGCCTCCTTTCTGGCTCTCTGCCTACGCTTGGTGCTTTTATGTATTCTTGTTGCTTTTGGCTGCTTGGGGAGTACTGATGTTCTTGAAGTGTCGACAAGGAGAGAAACTGGCTATGCGACAGATGGTGCGTGAGCGGAAGTATCAACAGGAGATGGATGAGGCTAAGATGCGATTCTTTACCAATATCGGACATGACATCCGTACACCATTGTCGCTGATTATATCTCCTATCGAACAGCTGATGGCTGATGAGCGATTCGCTGGGGCTAAGAAACAGTTGGAGATGGTGCATCGCAATGCCAAGTCTCTGCTCAATGACGTGAATCAGCTGATAGACTTCCGCCGGTTGGATAATAGTATGGAGAAGTTGGAGCCTACTTCGGGTGACTTGTCGCAATTCTTGTTGCAGGTGAGTGCTTCTTACCAATATATGTCATCCCAAAAAGGGATAACGATGGAAGTGGAGGGGTGTGAAAACGTAGTGGATCGAGTCTTCGACCATGCCAAGTTGAAGCGTATCGTGGTCAATCTCCTTTCCAATGCCATCAAGTTTACGCCTAAGGATGGTCGTGTGAGTCTTGCCTTGCAATGTGAGAGCGAACATGTCGTCATCAAGGTAGCAGATACGGGAATCGGCATCAAAGACAAGCAACGAGTCTTTGAAAGATTCTATCAGGAGCATGTTGGCAAGGAGGAAGTCTATACAGGCAGTGGCATCGGACTGCACATTGTGAAACAGTATGTAGAACTGATGCACGGACAAATATCTGTCGTGGATAATGTGCCGAGTGGAACTATCTTCGAGTTGTCTTTGCCTCTACCAGCGCCAACGTCTGCGTCAGTCGAAGTCAAGCCAGAGATGAAATCACAGAAACGAATCCTTGTCGTAGAAGATAATGATGATTTCCGCAGTTTTATCTCTGATTGCTTGTCGCAGAGCTATCAGGTGGCAAGTGCTTCCAATGGTCGTGAGGCTTTGGAGTGGATGCAAACTCATGATGCTGATATGGTGGTGACGGATGTGATGATGCCTGAGATGGATGGTATGCAGTTATGTCATGCCATCAAAACACAGGTCAATCTCTCTCATATCCCTGTGATTATGCTCACGGCAAAGACTGCCGACGAGCATGTGCTGAGTGGCTATCGGGAGGGTGCAGATGATTATATCACCAAGCCTTTCAATGTGGAGATACTCAAGATGAGGATTGCCAAGATATTCGAGTGGGTGAAGGGGGCGCAGGCCAAGTTCCGTCAGCCAGACTTGAAGACCTCGGAGGTGGTGGTCAGCCGTATGGATGGCGAATTGATAGACAAGGCGACAAAGATAGTGGAAGAGCACTTGGATGACGCTGATTTCTCGGTAGAAGCATTTGGTGATGCAATGTGCATGAGTAGGAGTGCGCTCTACAAGAAGTTGATGGCTATATCGGGCAGGTCGCCGATAGAGTTTATGCGTATCATTCGTTTGCGTCATGGCTTGTCTTTGATTCAGCAAGGAGGCTTGACGGTGAGCGAGGTGGCATATCGTGTGGGTATGTCGCCTAAGCAGTTCGCCAAGTTTTTCAAGGAAGAGTATGGGGTGCTTCCTTCCAAGTATGGGGAAGAGTAGAAAAATATATGCTCGCATTTTAGGGCAATCATAGCGTAGCTTCTTTTGTTAAGAGGCTACGCTTTTCTCTTAATCTTTACGCATTAAAAAGCTCATCAGTAGTTATGTCACATTGTATTTGATTCCAGTATTCATTATGTACCACGCCATTTGTCGTGATCATCGTTAGGAGAATCGTTTTCTTGTTTTTTGTGCTCTCGATGAATCTTTCCACTTTATTGTTGAGTGCCATCGCATAATCTTTCGTTATGGTGTATTCTCCTTTGGAAAACTTCATCTCGCAAATATTGATGATGTTGTCTCTTCTGTCTAGTACCATATCTATTTGAGTACCAGAAGAGAGTGCATCCCCTTTTGCTTTCCATGAATAGCATTGGGTGGCAACACCTGCTATGCCCATGGCTTGCTTGATTTGTGGAATGTGCTGAAAGCAAACACGTTCGAAGGCCAATCCTGTCCATGCGGATCTGATAGTCGAATTGTAGCTATTTGACCAGAAATGCTCGTCGTTGTTGAGGTTCTCCTTCATATATTTATAATAAAATATGGTGAAGTTATCAACCAATTGGATAAGGTCGTCTTTAGCTTTTCCGCCATAAGAAGGGATTCGTTTGATAAAACCACATTCAGTCAGGTCTTCCAACGTTCTGGTGAGTTTACCATTGCTAGTGATGCCGCCTTCCTTCACCAACTCGTCACGAGTCATGCCCATACGGATGGTGCCTAATGCATGGATGATTTTCAAGTATGATTCAGGCTCATTGAATAGAGAATCGTACAGTTCGTTGAACTCATTATGCAAAAAGCCAGTTTCGGAAAAAATCATATTATCTATATTCTGTGCCACGCTCAGACCTTTGTCAAGGCGTGACCAATAGAAGGCAACTCCACCAAGAATCATGTAATATTCGATGAGGTCGTAATGCGAGGCACGCATACCCAAATACTTGGCGTATTGCTCGCATTCGTATAAGGTGAATGGTTGGAGGTGGATGCGATAAGTTACGCGATTGTGCAGACCACCATGATTTTTCAATACCTTGTTGATAATCCATGATGTAGCAGAACCACAGATGATCAAGAGTACATCTTTACGAGCTGAGGCAAAAGAGTTCCAAAAATATGCTTATAAGCTGCCAAAACTACGTTAAAAAGTATGGTTTTGGCAGTTTATAAGCATATTTTTTGTCCGAAAGCACGTGTTTTATGCGGCTTTTTGCGTATATTTGCACCACGAGCCGTATCTTAATAAAAGAAATGATTCTGTATCTTCATAAATGGATATGAAAATGGAAAGAGATTATAATGGAAAGAAGTTATGCCTATTCTCGCTAGGCAAGAGAATGGTGATGATGCTCTTGCTGTTGCAGGGCATCTGGATAAGTGCAGCCCATGCCGTAGGTGTGGGAGGCAGTGGTATGTACCAGTGGTCGGTGGAACTGCGAGGCTATATCTCCAATGAGACGGGGAAGGCACCGGTGGCTTACCTTTGGGTGCCTGATGGATGCAAAAAGGTGAAGGCTGTCATTCTCTCCCAACAGAATATGACGGAGGAGGCTATCTATAAGAACACTCACTTTCAAGCCCAGATGAAGCAACTGGGTGTGGCGATGGTGTGGGTGGCTCCAGCTTTCAGCAACGATTGGAATCCTGCTTCGGGCGCACAGAACATCTTCGAGGAGATGATGGGCAATCTTGCCGACCAGAGCGGTCATGCCGAGATAGCCAAGGCTCCTGTCATTCCTTTGGGACATTCCGCGCAAGCTACCTTCCCTTGGAACTTTGCGGCTTGGAATCCGAACCGCACGCTCTGCATCATCTCCTTCCATGGCGATGCTCCTCGCACCAATCTCTGTGGTTATGGCAGGGACAACGTGGAGTGGGGACGTCATCGCAACATTGATGGCATACCGGGCTTGATGGTGGAAGGCGAGTATGAATGGTGGGAGGCTCGTGTGAATCCAGCCCTTGCCTTCCGCATGATGTATCCAGAGAGTTGTATCTCCTTCCTTTGCGATACAGGCAGAGGTCACTTTGATTGTGGCGACCGTACTGCCATGTATCTTGCCAAGTTCATTCAGAAGGCATTAGAACAACGTTTGAATAGCGATGGAACGTTGCGCAAACTCAATCCGAAGGACGGATGGCTTGCCGAGCGTTTCCACTCTGACATGATGGGTACGGATGGAGCAGACAAGGGCAAGATGCCTGAGAATACAGCAGCCAATCGTCCGCAGCCTGCACCTTATGATCTGTATAAGGGCGATAAGCACGATGCCTTTTGGTATTTCGACAAGGAAATGACGGAACTCACCGAGGCACGATATAAGGAGACGGCTGGCAAGAAAGTGCAGTATGTAGGCTTTGAGTATCAAGGCAAGATGATAGGATATGACGAGAAGGCGCAAGGAGGTATGAAACTGGATTTGCGAGATATGAAGGGTATCACGTTCCAAATCAAGGCGGTCTATACTGATGCTTCTCACAATAACGCAACCTCTCAGCATGGCAAGAAGAAGCCTCATGTAGAGGTGGTGTGTGGTCCTGTGGAGAAAATCAATGACACCACTTTCAAGTTCTATCCATACGAGTCAGGATGGGACAATGCACGCCGTTCCTTCACCTGTTGGCTTGTCGCTGTGGCTGATGCCGATGGTGAATACAAGGGTGCCGTGCAACCTATTCGCATTGATATTCCAAAGGACGTAATGGAAAGATTGAGATGAGGAACGGGCTAGCCGAGGTGCAGCAGGCATACGGAAGGGGTGGCTATCTAAGTGCCTTCGCCGAAGGTCTCATCGACCGTAACGAAGGCATTATCCCTCCGTCTCCGCTATCCCTGTTGGGCAACCAAGATGGATATCAAGGTGAATGGCAAGAAGGTAAAGGCTACGAAAGGAACGGATGGCTATGTAGCCATCTCTCGTCAATGGAAGGCAGGCGACAAGGTGGAAGTGCAGTTGGGTATGCAACTCCGAGAGGAGGCAACCAAGGACGATGCCTCCAAGGTGGCTTTGGTCTATGGACCTATCGTGATGGCAGGCAAGCTCGACAAGGTGGAGCATCCTTTCAGCAATCCTCAGAAATATAACGACTATTATACTTTCGACTTCAAGATACCCGCATCTACAGTAGAGAAGGCGAAGTATGAGGGCTTGAAGAGCATCAAGAACTTCAAGATGAAGAATGGCGTGGAACTCATCCCATTCTATGATGCCCATCACTGCCGCTATGCCGTATATTGGCAGAAGTAAATACAGAAGTCAATCAAATCTCTATATTTTCAAACACTAATGACAGATATAATATGATGAAGTTTAAATCAATAGCGATCTTATTAATGACCATTACTGTTCCAGTGATGGCAGAACCTGTTTCTGTGAATACCAAGGGTATGTCGCTTGTTCTCGATGTTGAGAATGGCAAACCTGCCCAGTATCTCTATTTTGGAACAAAATTGGATAACACCGAATTGCGAAACTTGCAAGTAGCAACAAATGGTCGTATGGATGCCTATCCAGCGTATGGTCTCAACACACCTGCCGCTTCGGCATTCGCAACTCTCATACCGACCATGGTGAGGTGATGTTCTCGCTCAGTGGCAAAGGACAGGAAAATGTGGGTGATGTCATCGGTGCTGCCATCGAATATAGTGGCAACTATAAACTCAGAACTGTAACCGATGATACCGAATATCACTATTTCTTTGCAGGCATCAATGAGGAAAACTCTGAGTATCACCTCAGGAAAGGTGAGACTTTCAAGACACCAGCCTTGGCTCTCACCTATTCTAAGGAAGGATTGAGTGGCGCAAGCCGCAACTTCCATAAGTGGGGACGCAAGTATATCCTCGCTCATGGCAACCAAGAGCGTGATATTCTTCTCAACTCTTGGGAGGGTGTGTATTTCGGCATCAACCAGCAGAGAATGGACCAGATGATGGCAGACCAGAGCCACATGTATATCGCTTACCATGAGGGCTTTGCCAAGGTCATCGACCGTATCCGTGCCAAGTATAAGGATGTCGTTATCCAGTGTTGTGCCAGTGGTGGCGGTCGTGCCAACTGGGGATTCCTTCGTGGCTTTGATGAACTCTGGGTGAGTGACAACACCGATGCGCTCCAACGCATCTATATGCAGTATGGCACCAGCTATTTCTTCCCGGCTATCGCTATGGCAAGCCATATCTCTGCCGTGCCTAACCACACCATGTTCCGCACCACTTCCTTGAAGTATCGCATCGACGTAGCGATGAGTGGTCGTCTCGGCATGGAGATTCAGCCGAAGAACATGACCGATGAGGAGAAGGCTATCTGCAAGAAGGCCATCTCAGAGTACAAGGAGATACGCCCAATAGTACAATTTGGCGACCTCTATCGTTTGGTTTCTCCTTTCGACAACCAGGGGTTGTCTTCCATCATGTATGTGAGCGAGGCGAAGGACAAGGCAGTGTTCTATTGGTGGAAGATTGCCAATTTCCACAATGTGCATCTTCCAAGAGTGAAGATGGCAGGTTTGGATGCCAATAAGATGTATAAAGTGCGTGAATTGAATGCCATCGACAATAAGCCTCTCTATTGTGAGGGCAAATCTTACTCAGGCAGGTATTTGATGGATCAAGGTTTGGAAATACCTTATATACATTCTGTTTCTGTGAACCGTGACAAGAAAAGTGACTGGTCTTCAAGGGTAATTTGCTTGGATGCAGAGTAAGGTGGCATCAAGAATGCAAAAAAGTTACTCAAAGAGTTCTTTCTTTGAGTAACTTTTTGTATTTTTGCACCATCTAAACGTATCTAAAAAATGAATAAAGCAATCATCGTTGTTATATTATCGCTTTTATGCTGTGTTTCCAAGGCTATTGAAATCGACCGGGAGACGTTTAACTCACTCACTTATGCAAATGGGTTGGCAGGAGAGACTGTGCGAAATATGGATGTGGATCACCATGGGCAAATATGGATGGCTACAGGTGCGGGATTGACTGTATTCAATGGTGTGCGTGCTCATTCCTATCGTTTCTACTGTGAGAAACTGAAGGGAAATGCCAAAGTGTATGATGTCTGTGAAGGATTAGGCAATAGTATCTTTGTCGGAACTAGCGAAGGCGTTTACGAGATGAAATATGGTAGTGATTCCTTTGTGAATGTGCTGCCAAATCTTGCCAATTCGGAAAATCTGTTTGCTGATGGGAACCTATTATATATAGGGGCGAGAGAAGGCTTGTTCCTTTATGATGGAAAGAAAGCGAGAAAGATAAATATGGGCAAGCGTGCCAAATTGGATTACTTACCTCGACATTTTGTGAAAGACAAACAAGGCAATATTTGGTTTGATACGCGTTATTCACTCTGTTGTTATAATCCAAAGACCGGCAAACTCATTTCTAAGCAAATCACCCAGCAAATGCCGTACAACTCATTGTTGGCAAAGTTTGCCCTTTATGGGAACAAGGCTTTTGTGGGCACCACCAGTAATGGACTTTTTAGCTTGGATTTGCGTAGTGGCAAATTGCATCAAGTGGAAGGGGTGGGTGATATGACGGGTTCAATAGAAGTTGTAGATGAGAAAAAACTCTATGTCACCACGCGAGGTGATGGCGTCTTTGTGCTGGATGCAAATACAGAAAAGGTGTTGTCGCATTACGGTACGATGGAAGATGGGGAATACCTTTTGCCTACCAATCGTGCGGAGTGTTACTTGCGGGTTTCTGATGGGGTGGATTGGTTTGGTGTGTCTCGATATGGCGCTATTTATTCCTATTATAACTCTCATCTGTTTCATACCTATTCGTATGGTGCTTTCTCTACGCACCATATGGATGTGTATGGCTTTTTGAAGCATGGCTCGGAACGTTTGATAGGCTTACAGAATGGCTTTTGGTATGTAAATGAAGAGAAGAATATCGTCAAGTTTTTCTCTTCGCAAGAGATGAACGAGGCGCATATCCTTTCCAAGTTTGCTTATTTCAATGGCAAGTTTTATATTGGAGCGTATGATGGAGGTTTGAGGATTTTCGACCCTCAGAGTCTCTCCGTGTCCAACCAGTCTTATCATCCGTTGCTGAGTAGATGTTCTGTTAGTGAAATGAAGCTCTCGCCTGATGGCAAGTTGTTTGTGGGAACCAATGAGGGCTTGTTTATAATTGACAGGACTGGGAAATGTGTGCGATATGCAGAGCAGAACTCTCGTATTAGTGGCGGTTCCATCAATGGTATCGTCTTCGACCATTCGGGAAATATTTGGTTTTCCAGCACAACGGAGATGTGTATTTACTTGGCAGCTACCCATGATTTCGAAAACTCTTGCTTCCCAAAAGACTTCTTTAACAAGAATATCTTGTCAAAATTATCTCCTGGACACCAACAAAAGATATTTGCAATAGGCCAAGGAAGACTGTTTGAAACCAATGAGAAGATGACACAGTTCGGAGAATTGGCTATCCCTAAGGGAATCATGGAAGATTATTATCGCTTTTTCCTTGATGATATGCGTGGTCACTATTGGTTGGCTTCGGAAAAGGGACTGTTCTGTATGGATTATTCTCTGAAGAACATATTGCATTTAGACAATTCGTATGGTATTCGTGGCGATTATGTCAACGAAGCGATGATGGATGACGATGGGTATCTATGGATTTGTACGTCTGCAGGACTCGCATATATGCCGTTGGATAAGTTGTCAAGATGGTGTAGTGCCAAGCCTTCGCATCAGTTGCTCATCTATGACATCCGCCGAGGTGATGCTATGGTGAACTATGGAGAGGAGGGTGTCATCAACGACAAAGCTTCTGTCACGTTGCGTTGGAATATAACATCATCTCCTTTCCTTTTCAAGGCTACGCTTCCTAACTATGCCAAGACCGAAGGCCGATTCTATGAATACAAGGTGGATGGCGATAAGGAATGGAGAATGGTTTCAGAAGGAAAGGAAATATCCTTAACAAACTTGATGCTCGGCACTCACGATGTGAAGATACGCTTGATGGGGGCGGCGAGTACAGAGCGCACCTTCAGTATCTTCGTCATTCCGTCTATAGCTGCCATTCTGGAACTTATCTTCTTGATAGCCTCTATCGTGCTGTTTTTCTGGTGGCATCGATACCGCAAGAATACCCATACTTTGCTGTCTGAGCGTAACCAGATAGAGGATGCCTTGATAGAAATGGAACAAAAACAAGAGGAAACGATGGATGCACAGGAGGTGGCTGATAATAAGTATCAGAAGATAAAGGTATCTGATACAGAAAGTAAGGTGATCTTGAAAAAGATGCATGACTATATGGAACACGAACATGCCTATCGTAACCCTGACCTCAAGCGCAGCGACATAGCTGAGGCAATCGGTACGTCAGTGGTGAAGTTGAGCCAGGTGCTCAATCAGCAACTCAACGAAAGCTATTATGCCTACGTGAACCATTTCCGCTTGGAAGAGTTCAAGCGATTGATAGATGAGGGTGAATATAAACGCTACACGGTGACAGCTCTAAGCGAGCGATGCGGCTTTAAAAGAACCTCTTTCTTCAGTACTTTCCGTAAGGTGGAAGGTATGACTCCTGCCGAGTATTTGAAGACGAAGAACATCAGAACGACACTATAGAGTACGACTAACTTAGTTGTACTTGTAGCGTAAAGTGTTGAATATGAGTTAGATAACGTATTTGTATGTAACTCCTAACTAAGTTGAAGACAAGTGAGCCTAAAAAACTTGCTTGTCTTTTCTTTTTGCCATATCTTTGCAGCAGAAACGATTAAAACCCAAACTTAAAACAATAACGATATGGCAACAAACACTAACCCTAACATGGACACCATCTCACGTATATATAATATGTACGCAGAGGATGTAAAGAGATATTTCGTCTCTCAATTTCATGATGTAATGCTCGCAGAGGATATGCTTCAAGACCTGTTCTTGAAGGTGATGAAGAAAGACCTCATCAGTGAGCAGACAGCCAAGAATCTCTTGTTTGTCATTGCTCACAGAATGGTCATCGATCGTTTTCGTCATCAGGCATTGGTGCAAGACTACCAGCGTTCTGCCATGTATGAGATGGAGATGAGTACGCCTAATATGGTCATCGCTCAGATGGATGCAGCTCGCATCGTGAAGTTGGAAGGCAAGTGTTTGTCTCAGATGAAGGAGAGGCCTGCTACTATTTATCAACTTTTCGTTCACGAGGAGAAGAGTGCCAAGGAAATTGCCGAGGAGATGCAGATGAACCTTCGTACCGTGGAGGGCTATATCCTCCGTTCTAAGAAAACCGTTCGCGAATATCTTTCTAAGTGTATGTAACGCTCTAAATCTTCAAACATAACAAACCTTTTCTGTGATATGAAACATTTTTTTATACTCTTGCTTGCCTTGTTAGGCTTAGAAATCTTTCTGCCAGATGCCTTCGTTGCAAAGATCATGGCAAAGGATATAACTGTTAAGGTGGGTGGCGATATACAGTCTGCCATCGACCAAGTGTCGGCTACCAATGTTGTAGGTCGTGTCATTCTGGAGGAAGGTACATATGACCTCACGAAGACATTGGTGCTCAAAAACTACGTGACTCTTTCGGGTGCGGGAAGCGACAAGACGGTGCTTCGTTTTTCGGCTGGCGACTATGCTGGTATCAAGAATGAAGGTGAATATAGCGTACTTAGGGATGCTGGGATAGAAGGATTGAAGTTGATGAGTACAGCGAAGGGGGTGCAGAGGTTTGCCATAGAAATAACTGCCCTTGGCGATACCAGACATCGCAACATAGTATTGCGTGATGTAGAGGTTACCGATTTTGGTATGACACATCTTAAGCGTTGTGACAATGTGGAGATAACCGATTGCCATTTCCATGACAATTTTGTGGAGCCTGCGGACAATGGTTCACTATACTTCCAAAACCTTTATTTGCGCTATGTCAATAATGCCACCATTACTGATACCGATCTTTCCAATAATCCTTCGTCTTCATGTCTGCATACGGTGGGAGGAGACAATTTGGTCTTTACCCGTGTGCGTTGTAACAATTCTGCCGTGCAGGATGGAGCCAACATTCAGGAGGGTACCACCAATATTACATTCAAGGATTGTGAATTCAAAAACAATGGTCGTTGCGGCATTGATATTTGGGAAAAAACTTCATCAGGGCATATTGAGGGATGTACGGTGACAGGCAACAAGCAGCAGAACTTCAAGGTAAACGGCACGTTTACGATGCTTCGTAACAACGTTCCATCGCAAGAGACTCTTGACAACCTGGGTTGGAAACAGAACATTCTCGATGATGGGAAATACTATATACAGGTTCTGACAGATTCCAAAGTTAGTTATCTGACCAATAACTCTTCATCGAGAAAGGTGGAACTTGCAAGTAAGAACGATGCCTCACTTAAGCGTCAGCAATGGCAGATTTCGCATGATGGCGAGGGGTATAAGATAACGAGTGCTTATGATGGCAGATACCTGAATGAGAAACAGGAGTTCGGCACCAATGCCTACGATGCAGCGTGGAACACATTTATCATCTATACCACTGCGGACAACCATTCTGCTATACAGACATCCGGACGAGGTGTCGGTGGAAGAACTGATGCTTTTTTCTGGAGCAAGGGTGAAACATCTCTATTGCTTGCCACTTCTACGCCATCTACTGATGAGGTCATATTCGCATTTCTGCCAGTTGCTGAAGTAGATGGCATCAGTAATCTTACCATGTTTCATGACGCTTCACAAGAATATTATACTATTGACGGAACAAAGACTGTCGTCCCCCTGCGTCCAGGTATCTATGTCTGCAACGGACGGAAGGTAGTGGTAAGGTGATATTTATGATATATCAAGAAGAAAAAGGATGTGATTCGATAGGATGCAGAAAGAAAATACAAAAAAAGTTGAGTAGTCTTTCTTGCTTGCTCGAATAACATAGTATAAACAACAATTTATTAACAAAATCATTATTATATGAAACCAAAATTTTTACTTTTAGCTTCCATGGCTCTGCTGAGCACAGCCGTACAAGCACGTGACATTCACGGCGTGAAGGGGTATTACAACTATACCGCCGCACAGTTGCAGCAGGATGGTCTATGTCGTGTAGATGAAGGAACTGGTAATAAAGACAAAAACTGGTTGCCTGCCGTTAACTTTGCGGATGGCTATATGGAGAATGTATTGGGAGTAGGCAATGCTGCCAAGAATTGGTGGCGAATGACAACTTACCTCAATTACCGTGCACAAGACCAGAATATCAAGATAACAAAGAACTATCCAGTTGTTGCTTTGAAATTCTCTCTTCCTAAGAATGTAAATGAGGAGGCTATCAATATGACAATTGAGCATTGGTGGAAAAACCCATACGATGGTAAGAACTCAACGATGACCAACAAGAATGGTTTGGGTATCAATGGTGTAAGTAGTAATGGTCGCAATGAATGGGCAACTATGTGGCGTGGCAAGAAAATCACAAATTCCAAGGCTGGTTTGATGGTTGAACGTGATTCTTGTAAAATGGCTGGTGATAAAAATTATGACAAATGGCTCACCAATCAGGATGAAGGCATTGCTTATGTGATGCGTACAGGCAATTATGGTACAGCGGCAAGCAAGGACACTTCATGCGTAGTGATGCGTTTGCCAGAGACAGCTCCTGATAAAGATGAGTTTGTACTCTTACTGAATTACTATTCCATTGCTGATACGCTTACAACAGAAGCTGTAAAGCCATCCAAGCGTTTGCTCGACCGTACGGATATAGAGAGCGTAGGTTACCACTTGATGTTCTTTGGTTATAGCAACGTCGAGGATGCCATAGAAGCACCAAAGGCATACGTCAAGTGGATGAAGACATATTCTTCTTTGAAAGATGCAATGGATCAGATTACACTTGCCAATAACTATGGCGATGGTACGGAGAGCGTAGCCAAGACCCAACTCAACTATGGTCTTTACTATGCAGAGGAAGCTTTGGCAGGATTTAAGTATCTCAATAGTGAACCAGATGCCGATGATGATCCTGCTTATAAGGCATACAAGGCTGCTTACGAGGTAGCCAATGAGGTATATAACTCTGCAAGTGCTACGGATGCAGACTACGCTAATGCCAACAGCAACTTGCAGGAGGCACGTGTTGCTTTCAACAAGCAGGTTGACTTGCCAAGCGACTTGGTTTATAACTATATCAAGAGTGCTACGGGTCAAGGTGCCATCATCGTTGGCAATGATGAGGTAACAATCGGTGGAACCACTGGCAAGCCATTGACCGTTGGTAGTGCAGATGCAGCTCAGGCTTTGAGTTTCGTGGCTACGGGTTCTGTAGTGAATGGTCAGAAGAGTTATACATTGAAGAGTGCTACGGGTGCAGTGATGCAGGCGAGTGATGGTACCTTACTCTTGGTAGAGGGTGCTACAGGTTCTCCATTCACATTCAGCAAGCGCGATAATGAAGGAAATGCCTTTGATATCCATTGTGGTGACTACTATTATTACTTGGATGGCGATGGTCAGTTGGCTAAGGAGAAGGAAATCACTTCTGATGTGGCTGCTGATTTCGAAGCTCTCTCAGCTTATCTCTTTACGGTGGCTGACGCTTTGGAAGACTATCAGAATAATGCTGCTGCCGACGAGAAGATTGGTCTTGACTTGGGCTGGGAGTTCAATGACGCTCCAGAGGAAGACCCTGGTACACGTGGCTTGATTGAGGGCGTGGAGAAGGTGATGAGCGAGAACGCTGAGACCAAGATGGTGAACCACTGGCGCATGAGCCGTTGGCGTAACTTCTCTCGTGTCAACCAAGAGACAGTTAAGAACAATGATAATACAGAGGCTACTTGCCTTGTGCTTTCTTCTGCTCCAACATACGACAACTTTGATGGTTCAGAGACAGGTATTGTCAATGACTATGCCAATCCTGCTGCTATACGTCTCGATCATGGTACAGAGAATCCGTTCTATGTACGTGACCCTAACCCACGTGATGATGCATACGCTTACAATATCAATGCGGGTGTCAACCGTTACTTTGCCATCAAGATGACTCATGTAGATGCAGAGTTTGGTACGATGACATTCTTGGGGACAGACAATACTGTTAGTATTTCTATTGATAACGTGACAGGCAAGAAGGGCGATGTGCTCTATTGGGACTTGTTGCAGAATGGATTCTCTGTAGGCAAGAAGACATATACCAGTGCTTTCTTCTCACCTACAGGATTCACAAAGGCCACTACCAAGATGTATATTGACTGGATGCGTACTTATGCTTCTATCGGTGATATTCCTGAGGAGAGCTTCGCAGAGGATGTGGCAAGTGGTATCGCAGAGGTTGCCAATGACAAAGATACCGTAAAAGATGGCAAGTACTACAACTTGCAAGGTATGGAGGTAAGCAAGCCTCAGAAGGGTATCTATATCCAGAATGGAAAGAAAATTGTAGTGAAATAATAAGATAAAGTTAGTTGTTAGTTTTAAAGGGGATGTACCAAGTCAAGTTGGTGCATCCCCTTTTTAATGGTCTTTTCTATATAAAAGGGTGTAAGTTTTTTGAGTACTATGTATGGCTGAAACGAATTACCAAGTAAAATAGCATTAAAAACATAAAACTTAGTAATATGAATTTAGGTAAATTAAAACAACGGGTTATCGTTCTGTCCTGTCTGCTGTGCATGATAGTGGCTGCTGCTTGTACCGACTCGGATGATGTCGGCGACAACTATAGGACTTTTACGGGCGAAACCATCAAGGACTTTTTGGAAGCCAACCCAGAGTACTCTGAGTTTGAGCAGGCTTTGGAGAAAGTCAATGCCCTCTCCCTGATGGCATCGTATGGTAAATACACCTGCTTCATTCCTGATAATCAGGCTGTGAACAACTATCTGACAAAGAAAGGCTTCTCTTCCTTTGAGGCTTTCCTGGATTCTACCAAAGCAGTAGAGCAGATGGTCTATTATCACATCATTGATGGCGAGAGCAATGGGGTAGGCACTTACTATACCACGGCGTTCGGCACCAGCAATATCGAGACCAAGAATATGGAGGGACGTTTCCTCTATACCAACTTGGACAGTGATGGTGCTACTTGGCTCATCAATAATTCTGCCAAGATCGTATCACCTAACAATACGATGGTGAATGGTGTGGTTCATACCGTAGATCAAGTGGTGGAAGGTAATGACGACATTCTGAGCGACTACTTGCAGAATGATGCTCGTTTCAGTCTCTATGCTGAGGCTTTGAGAAAGACAGGTCTCATCGACTCGTTGACTAAAATAGAGGATGATACATACGTGCAGCCTACTACTGCCGTTAAAGATGATGCTCCATTGCCAACAAGACGTTTGTATGGCTTCACAGCCCTCTTGGAACCTGATGAAGTTTTGCGTGCTAACGGCATTCAAACGCTTGATGATATGCGTGCCTATGCCGAGAGCAAATACCCTTCAGGCAAGGGATTGGACGATACCAACCGTGCCAGCAGTTTGAATATGTTTGTGGCATATCACTTGATACCATACAAGTTGACGAGCAGTCAGCTTTGTCCTACACGTGACCAGACTGTGACCCAAACCTTTGAGGATCCAGAGTGGCAACGTGAGAACTACCGAGATGGTAAGTATTCCTTGGACAACTATTTGTTCCCGATGGCACCTAATACGCTCATCAACGTACAGAAGTTCGTTTGGCGCGACCAGGCGGAACAGACTCCAATCTTCAATGATGTAAGAAATCCATACAATCCTAAGTATGTGAATATGATCAATGAGGAGGAAAATGTTGTAACCATCGACCTCGCCAACTCCAACCTTGACTGTCTGAATGGTGAAGTGCATTCCTTGACAGGTATGTTGTACTATGATGAGAAGGTGTATCACAAGCGACTTCGTATGGACTTCACCCTCTTCTTGCCAGAAATGTGGAGCAATGACTTGATTTCTGGTCATCATACGATTCCTCGTGGTTATTGCAAGAACATCACTTGGGATGACAAGGAGAGCGTTTCCATGAAATATTGGATACGATATGGTACGCACAGTTACCACAATGGAGATATGTTTATGGTGAATGGTCGTTGCAATGCCGACATCCTCATCGGTCCAATACCTTCTGGTAGTTATGAGATAAGAATCGGTTATCAGGTACGTACCAACGATTATGGTATTGTGCAGTACTATTTGGATGGAGAGCCTTGTGGCATCCCTCTTGATATGACGAAGACTTCAGTTTCGCCCGAAATTGGTTTCGCCCAGTCTTGGTTCTATCTCTATGGTGGTGTCGAGCAGGCACCATTTACGGGGTGGAGTTCTGGTAAGGAAACAGAGGATGACTACTATGGTTACAACAACGACAAGGCGATGCACAACAATGGCTATATGAAGGCAGGTGACAGTTATGTGAGTCTGGAGCCTGCTGGTGGTAACTATAACCCAATCCATGCGGTATCTGCCAGAAATGACATCTATGCCGTGCGCCGTGTGCTCAAGATGGTGACTTGGTCTAACACTCAGACCCATGTGCTTCGTATTTCCAACTTGATGGATAAGAGCTTCCAGCTCGACTATATAGAGTTTATGCCAAAAGACTTGATAGAGGACGAGGATACGCACTAATCCCAATCATTCACAAGATAAACAGAATTCAAGATGAATAAGACATATAAACTATTATTGGTATTAGGTCTCCTGGGTGGGATGACTTCTTGCACCGACAAGTTTGACGATGAGGAAGGCAAGAATCCTACCTGGCTGGGTACCAATATCTACGACTATTTGAAGAGTCGTGGTGACTGCAACAATTTCATTCGCTTGATAGAAGACGAGGGTATGAAGAACGTGATGCAGCTTTCGGGCAGCAACACGGTGTTCTTCGCCAATGATGATGCCTTTAATCGTTTTTATCAGACCAATACGATGGGCATTACCTCTTATGAGAAGATGCCTGAGTCGATGAAGAAACTCTTCTTGCGTTTCGGAGTCATCAACAATGCTCAGTTGATAGAGCGTCTTTCTCGCTCCGACAATGGTGAGGTGCTCATGCGCCGTACTACCAACATGGAGGTGACTGATACTATCCCGATGGTTGCGGCTGCTACTTTGCCAGACAATACATATTTCCAGAAGCTCCGTGAGAAAGGCAAGGACGTGCGCTTGTTGCAAGATGGTACGAAGTGGACTTTGGTGCAGTTTTTCCCATACGTGATGAGCCATAAGGGCATCAACAATGAAGACCTTCGTTTTATGATGGGCAATGACCTGGTATCTATTGATAGTACCTATTTATATGGCAACCGTGTGGTACGCCAAGACTTGATTTGCAAGAACGGCTATCTGCATGAGTTGGAGAATGTACTTTTGCCACCAGACAACATGGCTGGGTATATTCGAAAGACCCCAGACCTAAGTACCTTTAATAGTTTGATGAACCGTTTCTGCTGTCCTACCTATTATGGCAAGACCACGGCAGGCGATTCCATCATGGAGTTGCGCTATTTTAACACGGGAGGGCATGCGCTCAAGACTGATCCTGATGGCAATACTGCTCCTGGTACCTTGCTCTACGACCCAGGATGGAATCTTTACGCCTCTGCCTCTACATCGGGAACGCAGGCGGGTTATGAGCAGACTATGGGTTGTATGTTTGTGCCAACCAATGAGGCGATGAGCAACTTCTTCTCGCCGAATGGAGAGGGAGCCGACTTCTACAATGCCTTCGGCAGCTGGGAAAATGTACCTACCTCTATGGTGGCAGACATCATTAATGCTAATATGAAGAATAACTTCCTCACGGCATTGCCAAGCAAGTTTGACAAGATAGAGGATGAGAATGGCTATTCCATGGACGTGAAGGAAAGCGACATCAAGCAGACCTATATCGCCAGAAACGGACTTCTGTATATTACCAACAAGGTATTTGCACCACAAGACTACAAAACGGTGATGGGACCAGCCAAGATTGATGTCAACAACAAACTCTTCAATCTTGCCATCTCTGACACCAAGTATTCTTATTATGCCTACTTGCTCCGTGCGCCAAAGAACACCTATTATTTCTTTGTCACGCCAGATGCGCATGCCAAGGACTATGTGGATCCTGTGACACAAGGCTACTCTTCGGATGCCTTGAAAGCAAAGTTGAACTTCTATATCAACTCGGGCAACAACATCGTGGCAACTCCTATTCAGGTGGAGACAGGTGATACCATTGTCAACAATCGTTTCCCATTGGGCGCAACAAATGTGGTATCTACTGGTATTAAGAGCCGAATGAATGACATTCTGGGAACACAGACCATCGTCGCAGCATACGATGGCGATTTGGAAGACAGGATAGCAGGAGGTCAGGAGTGGTTTGTGAGCAACTCTTATGCTCCAGTACATATCAAATCGCTCGCAGTGGGCGGTAAGGTAGCTGGTGCTGGCAATGGCAAGCAACTCACTATCAACAAGACTTTCAATAAGAGCAATGGACATACTTTCGAGATAGATGGCATCATGCAGAATACCACTCAGTCTGTCTATGATGTGTTGAAGACACATAGCGAGTTTGATGAGTTCTTTAACATCTGCCAGGCTATCGGCGTTTTCTCCACGTCATCGGTAGATGGCAATGCGGCTCTCGACTATCGTGTTACCTTCCTCAACCAATACCACTACACCGTGTATGTGCCTACTAATGCCGCCATCCGAGCAGCGCAAAGCGCAGGAGTCATCCCTACGGTCGATGAATGGGAGAATGAGGGCGATGCTGAGGTAAAGGCTGAGATGACAGAGAAGTTGATGCGCTTCGTGCGCTATCATTTCCAAGATAACTCCGTGTTTATTCATGGTGCCAAGGAGAGCAACAAAGCCTATCTCTCTTCTACGCTCAACAATTCCACCAGCAAGTTCTATCCTATCACGGTGACCAACACGGGTGCAAGCATCAGTCTGAAGACTGCGGCAGGAGGCACCGCCCATGTCGTCACTTCAGGTGGACTCTACAACTTGATGGCTCGTGACATCATCGTGAACAATAAGGATCGCAATGCTGCTACGGAGATAGCCTCTTCCTCTTACGCTGTCATCCACCAGGTGGATCAGGTGCTCAACTTTGAGACTACAGCACAAGTCAAGTTACGTAAACTAAAGAGAAAATGAAGATTATGAAACATATATTTATCAAGCGATGCATAGGTGTGCTATTGACCTTATGTTTCACCATCGCCGCCCAAGCCCAGCAGATGCTGACAGGTAAGGTGGTAGATTCTGCCACGGGTGAGGAAATCATCGGTGCTTCTGTGACTGAGGTGGATGCCACAGGACGTATCATCACGGCTGCCGTGACCAATATGGATGGTGATTTCTCCTTGTCCATCAAGAACGCCAAGAACAAGTTGTCGGTATCTTATATTGGATATAAGGCCCAGAAACTGGCGATTGGTGCCAAGACGAGTTTCCAAATCAAGTTGGTCGATGAGAGTCGTGCCGTTGACGAGGTGGTTGTCACTGCCCGTAAGCGTGCCAGTGGCGAGAGTGGATTCAATATCTCTCAGCGTGAGTTGAGTATGGCTGTGGGCAACTTGAAGATGAGTGACTTGGAGGGTACCTCCATGACCTCTGCTGAGGATGCCTTGCAAGGTAGAATCTCTGGTCTCGACATCGTGGGTAGCGGTGTGCCGGGTAGTGGTAGCCAGATGCGTATTCGTGGTACCAGCACCATCACGGGTAACACCCAACCTCTTGTCGTAGTCAATGGTGTGCCTTTCTCAGGCGACATCGACTCTAGCTTCGACTTCTCTTCTGCCAACGACGAGGAGTATGCCGACTTGCTCAACGTGAACGTGGATGATATCGAGGAAATCACCGTATTGAAGGATGCTGCCTCTACTGCCATGTGGGGCTCAAAGGGTGCCAATGGTGTGCTTTTGATTACCACCAAGAAAGGTGCGAGAGGTAAGACACGTCTGAGCTATACCTATAAGTTTTCTGGGCAGACCCAGCCTAAGGGTATGGATATGTTGAATGGTGACGATTACACCATGTTGATGAAACAGGCATTCTTCAATAGAACTCTTGGCAGCAAGGAGTCATACGATGACTATTCTTTCGATGAATTGAACTACAATTATACGGGTTTTGCCCAAGCATACAACTATGACAAGAATACCGACTGGGTGGATGCAGTGACCCAGCATGGTTGGACCCACGACCATTATCTCACCGTCAGCGGTGGTGGTGATCGTGCCAACTATCGCTTGTCGGGTGGCTATTACGACCGCACAGGTACCAACTTGAAACAAGAGTACCAGCGTTATAGCAGCCGCTTGCAGTTGGAGTACAACGTGTCACAGCGTATCAAGGTCACTTCCGAGATGCAGTTCACTTATTCTGTGAACAACAAGAACTATCAGTCGCTCCTCGACATCGCCTACAAGAAGATGCCAAATATGAGTATCTATGAGTATGATGCAGAGGGAAACAATACGGGACGTTATTTCAACATCACCCCAGGTCAGGGTATCGGCGACACCAGTGGAAAGTTTGATTCAAGGCAGCGCAACTTGATGAATCCAGTGGCATTGGGCAACCTTGCCAAGAACGAGGTCAAGGGCTATCGTGTCGTTCCTAAGATACAGTTGCAGTATGACATCTTTGATCCGGAGAAAATCTATCTTCGCTATAATGGTTGGGTAGCCATTGATATGAACCATGAGCGTACAGAGAAGTACCTTCCATCGGAAGTCGTATTTAATGCCAGCAACAATTATGGTACGACGAATGAAGTGACTAACCAGATGAGTGACAAGCGTACCATTGCCACAGAGAACAGTTTGACATGGCAGAGCCGATTCAAGAATGCCAAGATGCACAACTTGCAGGCGCAGCTGAAGATGCAGACTAGTACCTCTACCAGCACTACCCAGTTGATTACGAGCCGTGGCTTGCCTAGCTCTTCCATCACGGATGCAACGGCGGATGGCCAGATTGCCTCTACCCAGAATGCCAATTCACAAGATCATAGTGTAAGTTGGATGGGACGTTTGCACTATGTGTTCAATGAGCGTTACATCTTCGATGCCAACTATCGTATTGACGGAAGCACCCAGTTTGGTTCTGCCAATCGTTATGGCAAGTTCCCTGGTGTTGCTGCCAAGTGGCTTATCTCGGATGAGCCTTTGTTCAAGAAGGCATTTGGTGACAAGGTGGTTACCTTGTTGGCATTCCGTCCTAGCTGGGGTATCTCTGGTCGTCAGCCAGGCAAGAACTACTTGCAGTACTCCTTGCTTTCTACCGACTCCTATGGTTATATGGACATGAGTGCTGTATATCCTACTCGCATCCGCCTCGATGGTTTGAAGTGGGAGAAGGTGACTTCCATGAACTGGGGTGCAGACTTGGAACTATGGAATGGTAAGGTAGCCATCAACTTCGACCTCTATCACAAGCGTACGAACGACCTCTTGTTCAGCAATATTTCCATCCCTTCCACCTCTGGTTTCGCCACCTTGTCTTACAAGAACGTGGGAACGCTTGACAATGATGGTTGGGAGGTGACCGTGAACTTCAACAAGATTATTCAGACCAAGAAGTTCTCTATGGACTTCAACTTCAACTTGGCTTCCAACAAGAACAAGATTGTGGATTTGAACGAGAGCGTACTCAACAATTATAATAATGTAGAGAGTTTCGGAAATGGTTATTATGCCACTCGATTGCAGGTGGGCAACTCCTTCGGTAGTATCTATGGCTTCAAGTACAAGGGTGTGTATGCATACGGTTTTGACAACTTGGAGAAGGCTCAGGCAGAGGGCAAGACATGTCCTGTGGCTCGTGATATGAATGGCAACATCATGTATAACTACGATGGCACCGTGAAGCCAATGTACTATTATTATAATTCCACCAAGTACCAGTTCCAGGGTGGTGATGCCATCTATGAGGATCAGAACGGAGATGGTAGCATCGACCAGTATGATGTGGTCTATTTAGGCAACTGTAACCCAAAGCTCAGTGGTGGATGGGGACTCACCTTGCGTTATGACAAGTTCTCCGTGAACTTCTTCTGCAACTTCCGTTATGGCAACAAGATTATCAACAAGGCTCGTATGGATGCAGAGAATATGTACTATGCTTACAACCAGTGCTCTACCGTAAACTGGCGTTGGCGCAAGGAAGGCGATGTCACCAATGTGCCTCGTGCCGTCTATCAGCAGGGATACAACTGGCTTGGTTCAGACCGATATGTGGAGGATGGCAGTTTCATGCGTATGAAGTACATTACCTTCCGCTATACCTTCCCTACTACTTGGACCAAGAGCTTGGGCATGAGCCGTGTGAGTGCTTACTTCACCATCAACAACCTCTTCTGCCTGACCAAGTATAGCGGTGCAGACCCAGAGATCAACAGCAATACGGCAACAGGTGTCGTAACCGACAACTCTACCACACCTCGTTCCAAGGACTGGACATTAGGCTTATCTGTGAATTTCTAAATCGAAGCTCAATTATGAAATACGATATATTCAAAACAATCAAAAAGACATTGGCAGTGAGCCTGCCTATGTGCTTGATGGCGTTCTCGTCAGTTCTGACCAGTTGTGATGACTACCTCACCCTCTATCCAGAGGATGACATCGTGGATGACGAATATTGGGTGGATGGCAACAAGGTGCAGAGCGTGGTGGCTTCTGGTTATCGCTATATGGCAGACAACAATGTGCTTCGCAAGATGGTGTATTGGGGTGAGATGCGTGGTGATAACGTAGATTATTCCACGGGTGGTACCGAGGAGGAATATCTCCATGATGCCAACATCCTTTCCTCAAGTTCTCTCGTGAAGTGGGATGGCTTCTACAAGGTCATCAACATCTGCAACAATGTAATCAAGAAGGCTCCAGTCGTAAGGGAAAAGGATGTCAACTTCACCGAGGAGAAACTTCATAGCTATATGGCTGAGGCTTATACTATCCGTGCGCTCTGCTATTTCTACTTGGTACGCTCTTTTGGCGATGTACCATACGTTACCGAGCCATCAGATAGTGAGCAGAAGAATTATATGGTGGACCAGGCACCTGCCGACAGCATCGTCAACTGCTTGATTGGCGACTTGGAACAATATGGCATCCAGTGGGCACCTAACGACTGGGAAACCGAGGAGTATTCCCATGGTAGGATTACCTTGAACGCCGTGCGTGCCTTGCTTGCCGACATCTACTTGTGGCGTGCCAGCGACATCAAGAACGAAACTGCTGATGATGACTATCAGCAGTGCGTGGATCTCTGTAATGCCATTCTTTCGGACGAGAACTCTACCTTGGTGTTCAGTGAGGCGGAGAGTATGTACAATGACGTGTTCTATCGTGGCAATGCACCAGAGAACATCTTTGAGTTGAACTTCGTGACCAATGGTCTTGCCAATTCATCCACCTCTACGCTCTATGGCAATACCAACAAGAGTGCGACCCCTCACTTCTTGCCATCGCAGAAGCTCTATTCCCTCTACTCAGAGAATGACACACGCCGTTATCAGTACTTGCAGCTCAACTATGCAAGTAGCAGTACCACCCCTATGGTGTCAAGTTATCGTGTCTTCAAGTATGAGGGACAACGACCAGCTTCCGACTTCGGTACTACGGATTACGTCTATCGTTCCAGTTCAAGCTATGCCAACTGGATTTTCTATCGCCTGGCAGACATCTATCTGATGAAGGCTGAGGCTCTGGCGCAGTTGGCAAAGGACAAAAACGATGAGAACTTGGCGAAACTCTCCCTGCACATGTGCAATGTTATCCATTCCCGTGCCACATTAGAGAAAGACACACTTGAGATGGGACAAATCTCTGATCTGGAAAGCATCGTCTTGGAGGAGCGCAGACGTGAGCTTTGCTTCGAGGGCAAGCGTTGGTACGACTTGCTCCGCAAAGTGCGCCGTGACGGAACCACCAAGAATGCCGTGGATATCCTGGTGTCAGCAAGAAGTGGAGACACCCAGCTCTTTGAGGCACGCTTGTCGAGCGAGGAAGCTTGGTATCTGCCAATCTCCAAGACCGAGATGAATGCCAACCCACACTTGCATCAGAATTCATATTATCGACTGAGAGAGTAAGCATTTCTTTGCGTACTCATTCTTTCTAAAACGAATAAGAAAATATGAAACAGAATTATATGAAACATATTGGAGCGATGGCACTCGGCATCTTGATGCTGAGTGCTTGCCAAGACAACGACTGGGATGACCATTATGGCATTGATAATAGCAATACTGCCACAATGAGTGTGATGCAGACGTTGGAGGCAAACACCGACTATAGTGAGTTCTGCAAGGTCATCAAGGAACAGCACCTCGATACTTTGCTGAACAGTGACCAGTCTTTTACGGTCTGGGCTCCTACCAACAATGCCATGGCAGCCTTTGTCTCTGATGGTAATGACGTGGAGCATTTCTTGCAAAACCATATCAACCGTTATGTGTATAGTGCGGCCGATCTGACTGATACCATCAACGTGCGCATCAAGATGCTGAATGGCAAGTTCCAGAACTTTGCCAAGGGTGGAGAGGGGCTGACCTTCTCCGACATTGCCTTGACGGGCAATGACTATGCGGCTACCAATGGCTTGATACACACCTTGTCGAAGGTAGCCCCGTTCTACTTGAACATCTATGAGAGCATCAAGGAGAACGTGGGAAAGACCGACTCCCTGTCGCATTACTTGCAGAGCTTCGATGAATACACCTTCGACAAGAGCAACAGTACTGCTACAGGCAAAAACGAACTGGGACAGTTGGTCTATGATTCCGTCTTTGTCTATTCCAATCCTTGGATGAAGAAATATGGTGACCTTTACAAGGAGGATAGCATCTATACTGTCATTGTACCTGACAATGAGTGTTGGAAGGCAGCTTATGCTGAGATATCGAAGTATTTCCGTACTTTCGGCACCTTGGTTGATGCAAAGGAGAGTACTCTGAAAGTGCCTACTCGTACCTATGAGGTGGGTGACCAGTTGGCAGATTCCCTGACTCGTGCCTATGCGATTCAGAATATGGTCTCCAACTTGGTGTTCCGTGGCAAGACCGACTTTAGTGCTGCACCAGGCGACTCATTGGTTGCCACATCAGGCAATGTCTTCCATCATCCTATCGACTTGCTGGCGGGTGCTAATGCAGAGACAGTGAGCAATGGAACCATCTGGCACGCCAGCCAGTGGAACTATCAGCCAGAGGATTGCTTCCTGAAGGAAATCGTCGTGGAGGCGGAAGATACCAAAAACCGTACGGATGCTTATGCCAACGTGTTCTCAAGAAGTGCTTCCTCTACCCAGTATGCCGACTCTGTGTCGGGACAGAAGTTCATCGAGGTGACAGCGGCAACCACTAGTTCTCGAACCCAGCCTATGGTGCAGTTTACGATACCGAACACCCTGGCTGCTACCTATGACGTATATGTCGTCTTTGCCCCTTCGGAGGCATACGTGGAAGATGCCACGGCAGACAGTACCCGAGTGCGTTTCTACCTCAACTATGTGCATGAGGATGGAAAGATGAAGGAAGATGCGGTTATCAATGGCACCATTACCAAGGGCAAGGGGATGACCAGGATGTTTGTGAAGCGCATCACCCTGCCTTACGCCAACTATTCAGCCTCTCGTTTCACTGGCAGTCAACAGCAAGATCCCGACTGCGTGCGTCTCAGGGTGCAAGCTAATGTCAGTGCCTCGGAGACTACTAAGCTCACGAGAACGATGCGTATCGACTGTATCGAATTTGAACCCGTAATAGAATAAAGTCACGTTATGAATAAGATATATTTATTACAGTTAGCCGTATTGGGATGTGCCTTGTCGGCTCAGGCTCAGACGAGTCAACGCCGTTCGGCTTTGCCTAAGGCGGAGTGCTATGTGAGCGGTATCGTGACAGATGCCTCCACCCACCAGCCTGTGCAGGGTGTGCAGGTGTCTTCAGGATTGTATGAGGCACTCACGGATGAGAAAGGACATTACCGTGTGGGGGCTTCCTCTCGCCATGCCAACATTACTTTGCGACGTGATGGTTACACGGAGCGTGTCGTTGCCCTTAGAGGTGACACCTTGGTGAATGCCACCTTGTATAGCCAGGCGTTCCGTCCTAAGTTGAGCAACGATGCCTTTACGACTGCTACCACGGCTATCTCACTGGAAGACCTCTTGGCTGAGCGTGCAGGCAGTGATGTACGCAAGGTAAGTAGAAGCGGTGCTGCTGGTGTGGGTGCCAATCTCTTTATTCGTGGTTACAATTCGCTCAATGCCAACGCTCAACCTCTGATCGTGGTGGATGGAGTTATCTGGGACGAGCAGACCCAGGTGTCTTCTCTCTTCGAGGGGCAGTACAACAATCCTCTGTCTGACATAGATGTCAATGACATCGAACAAGTACAGATTCTAAAGAATGCTTCCTCCATCTATGGAACAAAAGGAGCCAATGGAGCTATCTTGATTACCACCAAGCGTAGTCATAGCCGAGTGACCAAGATTACGGCAGACCTATCATACGGTTTCAACTTGCGCCCTAAGACATACGACATGCTCAATGCTGCCGATTATCGCACTTATCTCAGTGAGGTGATGAAGGGTACTTCTACCGGTTCCTCTTATGCCACCTTATTCAAGTCATTCATGGGAACAGATCCGACCGCTACAGACTATTCTACTTATCACAATAACACGGACTGGAGTGACGAGGTTTATCGCATGGGGGGAACACAGCATTACGGCGTGAGTATTGATGGTAGTGATGACGTGGCAAGCTATGCCATCAGCTTGGGCTTTACCCAAAGCAATGGAACGGTGAAATCGATCGATTATTCTCGCTTGAACGCACGTATCAATGCCGATTTCAATTTGTCGAGAAAGCTCCAGTTGGGTACACGTATGTATTACACTTACGTGGCGAAGAACCTACAGGATGATGGTGTGGAAGCTACCACTTCTCCTACCTATATCTCTTGTATCAAGTCGCCGTTCCTTGTGCCATATAGCTATACGGATGATGGTTCTATGTTGACCAACACACTCAATGATGTGGATGTACTGGGTATCTCCAATCCTGTGGCTCTCATCGAGAACGCCAAGAATACCAACAAGCATTATCGTTTCGGTATCAGCTTGATGCCTTCTTGGAAGATTAACTCTCACTTCACCTTGGATGGTGTGGCTGGTTATACGCTCATCAGTACGAAGGAGCATTATTTCTCTCCTATGACAGGTGTCGCCGCAAAGAAGGTGGATGGCAATACTTGGCGCAATACGGTGAAAGACCAGGCGATGACCCAGAACAACCTATATGGTAACGTCAACCTGAAATACAACTTGCGCAAGGGTAAGTCTGCCCTCGATGCTATGGTGGGTTATCGCATCATGCACGCCCAATTGAAGAACACCTATGCCGATGGCCACAATACCGGTAACGACAAGGTGACCAACTTGAACAACTCCTTGTCTTTCCGCACACTTTCGGGCGTGGATACCGACTGGGGCTCTATGTCTATGTTGGCTCAGGTGGATTACACCTACGACCATCGCTATCAGGCGTGGGCTACGCTTTCAGAGGATGCTTCCTCTCGTTTCGGCAAGGATGCTTCGGGCAGTTTCCGAATGATGGGCGGTTCCTGGGCTACCTTCCCTAGTGTAGGTGCAGCATGGAACGTCAGTAATGAGCGATTTATGAATAGTGTCAAGTGGATTGACAAGGCACGTGTCTATGTAGGTTACGGTTTGACAGGTAATGATGATATGGATGGAATGAGCCGTTACTCTTACTTGTCGGGCGTAAAATATCTCGGCAATGCAACGGGCTTGAAAATTGGTGCTTTGGCTAATGATCAGTTGAAGTGGGAGACCGTGAGTAAGTTGAACGCAGGCTTGCAGCTGAGCCTTTTGGACGACAGACTTCAGTTGGGCTTCGATTACTATCGTCACGTCACCAGCGACTTACTCACCTATAAAAAGGCAGACGTAGAGACGGGGCTCGATTATTATATGTGTAATGGAGGCAAGATGAAGAATACGGGCTATGAGGTGAGTGTAGGTGCTCGTCCTATTGCTTTGAAGAACTTCTCTTGGCAGACAGACCTATCGTTCTCTCATTATAAAAACCAGATTATCCAGTTGCCTGATGGTGAATATACCACTCAGGTAGGGGAAGGCGAGGTACTCACATCGGTAGGAGGTGCAGCAGGGCTTTTCTATGGTTATAAGACGGAAGGCATTTTTGCAACTTCGGAAGAGGCTAAGGCTGCCAACCTCAAAGTACAGAACTCGGATGCTTCCTACAGCCATTTCGGAGCGGGCGACGTTCACTTTGTAGATAGAGATGGAAACGGTATCATCAATGAGGCTGACAAGCAAGTGATAGGCGACCCTAACCCAGACTTGACCGGTAGTTTCTTCAACCGTTTCACCTATAAGCGTATTACTTTGGATGTGCTCTGCACTTATTCCTTGGGCAATGACATCTACAACTATCAGCGTCAGACCTTGGAGTCGATGTCCAATTTCTACAACCAGACCAATGCCGTGCGCAATCGCTGGAAGAACGAGGGACAGAACGCTACGATGCCACGTGCCGTGTATGGTGATCCGATGGGTAACAGCCGATTTAGCGACCGATGGATAGAGGATGGTAGCTTCTTTGCCATCAAGAATGTGAAGATCTCTTACGACATCCCTATCAGCAATACCTACATCCACGGTTTGAACGTATGGTTGGCTGCTTCCAATCTCTATACCTTCACCCATTACCTGGGTGTCAACCCTGATGTGAGCCAAAGCAGCAATGTGCTTTATCAAGGCATCGACTATGGTTATCTCGCAGAGGGCAGGTCGTTCTATGTAGGAGTGAAAATCAACTTATAAAAGAATCATATTATGTTTAAGAATATCATAAAGAAGAATAGAAGCAAGCTCGTGCTTGGTATCGGAAGCTTGTCTTTGTTGATGTCATTCACTTCATGCAGTGACTTCTTTGATAGTGATTCCAAGAGTGTGGTGAAGACCGATGGACAGGTCTATACCAGTGAGCAGGAAGCTCGCTCGGGTATGTTCGGCTTGTTGCAAGGTTTGCAGACCGTGGGCGACAACTATGTGCTGATGGGTGAGTTGCGAGGCGACTTGATGACCACCACCAGCAACTCTTCGCAGGAGTTGCACGACATCAGTGAGTTTAATGCCAAGGGTGACAACTCTTACATCAAGGAGCGTCAGTGGTATGCACTGGTGAACAACTGCAATTATTACATCAATCACTTGGACACGGCGGTTACCCAACTGGAGAAAGGCGTGTCGGTGAAGTTCATGCGACCTTATATGGCACAGGCCAAGGCGATACGAGCATGGAGCTATCTCAACCTGTGCTTGGATTATGGAAGCGTGAGATATACCACACAGCCTATCTTGGAAAGTCAGGATGTCAAGGACAAAGCCCAGGTGCAGGACTTGAAATTGGAGCAGTTGCTGCCATTACTTATCGCCGATGTGGAGCAGGCAGAGGAGTTGTTGCCTGCCAAGCAAGGTGCGGCAGATACTTGGCTGGCAGGCTATTCCGACCCCGGTTTCACGACTTCCACCACGTACGGCTCGTATATGGCACGGCAGTTGATGTTCCCTTTGCGCTTCATCTTGGGTGAACTGTATATGTGGAACGAGGACTTTGAGAAGGCGGTGCAGGCTTATTACGACTTGATCTATATGGATCGCTTGGCTTTGTGCAGCTATCGCAATCTCTACAATTCTACGGGTACGGCAGTCTCTACTCGCAACTGGGCAAACCAGTTCAGTGGTTTCAACTATGCCGACATCCTCACCGCCATCGTCTTCAGCAGCGACTACAAGGACAATGCCTCACAGTTGTATAGCATGGCAAACAGCCAGTATGTGATAGCACCATCCCAGGCATTGATAGATAATTTCAATGCGCAGTTCTATTATACCAATCGTGCGATAGAAGGCGACTTGCGTGGACTTTATGGCACCTATAGCTTGCGTTCTAACTCAACGACAGGTTTGGATGATGCCTATATCACCAAGTATGGTTCGATGACCGCCTCTTCCAATCGCTACGTGTCACCTTGCCGTGCGTCCCTCATCTGGTTGCGCTATGCCGAGGCTGTCAATCGCTTAGGCAAGCCCAAATTGGCATTCTATGGATTCTTGAAGTATGGACTCAGTGCCTACATCATCAACCTCTATCGTGACAAGGATGCCTTGCGAGGAGAAATCACGGGTGAGCCTTGGATGGACTTCGGACAGGATGCCCCAGATGGAGCTACTGCGGAGCTCTTCAAGAACAACAACCGTGGTTTCCATGCTCGTGGATGTGGTAATACCGATATGAACGAGACCTACCAGATAGAGGAGCAGCCTACCTTGCAGGATAGCATCCTGTGGGTGGAAGACCAACTGGTGAATGAGTATGCTTTGGAGACAGCTTTGGAAGGTAATCGTTTCCACGACCTGATGCGCATCTCCCGTTATCGCAAGGATGCTTCCTACTTGGCAAACAAGGTGGCAGCTAAGTTCAGTGGTAGCATGAGAGATAAGATTATTGGAAAGTTGTCTGATTCTTCCAACTGGTATCTGCCAGAGGAAAGTAAGTAAAGAGTTGCTTTCTTACTATAGGAATGCGGTTCGAACACTGTTCGAACTGCATTTTTTTTACATACTCGTTTGGTAGGATGATATCTTTTGCGTAGTTCTTGCCGTTGGAACGAACCTATAATAAATGAATAAACATAAATGATATGAAAAGAAAATTGATAACAATAGCATTGGCTTTGATGTCGATGGCATCCTTTGCCCAGCATCAGTATGCGCATCCTGGTATTGATCTGACCCAAGAGGAACTGGATCGTATCAAGACAAATGTAAATGCCTACAAGCAGCCTTGGCTGGATGGTTGGAATAAACTCTTGGCGGAGCGTGATGCACGAAGTGACTTCAAGGCATCGCCTAAGAGTACGGTCGGTGGTAGTGATGGCACTCGCCAGCGTGCCGAGCGTGATGCGGATGCAGCGTACTATAATATATTAAGGTGGTATGTGACGGGTAGTGTTGATAATGCCGAGTGTGCCGTTTCCATCTTAAACGACTGGTCGAATAGCATCCAAAAGGAAGTGACGGGCGAGCTGTTTATGCTCCCTATCTGGTCGTTTATGAAAGCTGCCGAGTTGGTGCGCCTTTATCCAGGGTGGAAGCAAGCCGACAAGGAACGTTTCACCACGATGGCTCGCGACTATTTCTATCCCGCTTGCAAGAAGTTTGTGGATCAAAGCACAACTTCATGGCCAGGGTGGGGCGGCCCAGCCAACTTCTGTTGCCTTGCCATTGGCATCTATCTGGATGATGCTGACAAGGTGGACGAGGCTATCCGTGTCTATAAGGAAGGAACCAATAACGGCGGTGCTTGTGTTCACAATGGCATCTTGCCATCTGGACAATGTGTAGAGATGGGACGCGACCAGCCTCATGCCGAGATTGGTATCAATGCTTATTCTGATTTCTGCAAGGCTGCTTGGAATCAAGGCATCGATCTCTATAGCTACGATGACAACCTCCTGTTGAGAGCGTATGAGTACCTTTGCCATTTCAATCTCGACCATGCGGATGAGGTGAAGTGGGAGACTGTAAGTTATGGCGGTCATAACTTCTATTATCCTGCCAATAGCAATAGCGTGCCGACTTCGCTGCCTCAAAACCGTATCTATGGTGGCTTGCATTACCAAAGTGCCTATCATCATTACACCGAGGTGAAGAAGTTGGCTGCTCCTTGGATGAGGGCGATGATTCACCTGACTCCTTCGGAGGCACTGCGTGGTACCTTGTGGACTATCAGTGATACCACGACGGTATATAATAAGCCAGTTAAACCTTCTACCCCTATCCATTTGACGGCGGAACCAGGCTTGAAGCGTATTCATCTCAATTGGGAGGCGGCAGTGCCTAACTTGACGAGTGGCTGCGTCATCCAGCGCAAGGAAGGTTCGGGCAGTTGGACTAACTTGATTACTTTCACCCGTAACTGCTCCAGTGAATATATAGATACGGATGTGGAAGTGGGAAAGACCTATTCTTATCGTCTGCGCTCCACTAATTATGGCGGTACACAGAGTAGTGGATGGTCGGTTACAGTTTCTGCTACTCCTGTAGCAGCGGAGGAATCCTTGCCTACAGGATGGACCAAGACCGACTTGGGTGATGTGGCATTGGAAGGAACGTCTGAATGGGCGGATGTGCAAGGTGGTTCTTGGCGAATCTTAGGCTCTGGCATAGATAACTGGAGTGGCAAGCAAGCCATCGGTAACTTCACGCATACCTCTGTCTCAGGCGACTTCGACATCAAAATGCGTATTGCCGATTGCGAACAGAGTGGTAGTGAGATTAAGGTGAAAGTAGGATTGGCTGCATTTGAGCAGCTTACGACTAATAGTCAGAGTGTATTTATGCAGTTGGAGGGTTCTGGGACACGCTTTGCAGATTTTTCGTGGCGAACACCTGGCGCAACTAAGTTGCAAGTCATTACAGGTTGTGACCATACCTGGAGCCCTGTTTGGTTCCGCATGAAACGAGAGGGCAATGTGTTCACGGGTTATCAGTCGTTAGATGGAGAGAACTGGATAAAGATAGGTTCTTGTACCTTGAACTTCTCCAAGAATGCTTACGTAGGCTTGTTTGTGACGAGTGGTGGTTATCGTCTGGATGGCTTTACGGCTCTCTTCGACCACGTGTCGCTTGATACTTCTGCCACAGGTATTTCTCAGGTGGAGGCATCTGATGATTCTCTTGAATCAGACTCCATCTATGACCTTTCGGGCAGAAAGATGAATGAGCAAAACCTGGCTGCGGGTATCTATGTCAAGAACCACAAGAAGTTTTTTGTAAAATAAGTTTATATGACAATGAAAAGAATAAGCATTTTGTTGACAACCTTCTGTTGTGTGATAGCCTGCTATGCACAGAAAATGAAGCATCCCTCCTTGCTCTATACCCAAGAACGTATAGAACTGGCTAAGCAGCGGATGAAGATCGATCCAGACCTGGCGAAGGCTTGGAAAGAACTGAAAGTGGATGCAGACAAGCGAGTCAAGGCTAAACGCATCAATGACCTCGACTATCTCTCCTTGGCTTATCTGATGACCAAGGAACATAAGTTTTCCGACCGTATCAAGGAGATACTTCTCGACTTGAAGAAGACTGAGACTTGGGGAAGTGCAGAGATGCTGGCCCGCAAGCCTGTGTGGCATGCTGACCTGGGCTTGTCGCATAAGTGCTATCTCACAGCTATCGCCTTCGATGCCATCTACAATGACCTTTCTAGTTCGGAACGCAAGACTATCGCCAGGGAGTTAAACCGCTTGGGCTTACAGCCAAGTTTGGGCGATTGGCTATTGGAGCCGACTCGCATCCATTCCCTCAACTCAATGGGACACAACTGGTGGACATCTTGTGTTTGTATGGGAGGCATCTTGGCTCTCAGTTTGCAGAATGAGTTGCCTGAGGCTCGTGAGGCAGTCATGCAACTCAATGAACATCTGCCAGAGTGGTTTAGCTTTGCTGGTGATGTGTTGCAGCAGAAACCGAAGTCGTTTGATGCGTCTGGTGGAATGTATGAGAGTTTGAACTATGCCAACTTTGGCATCCAGGAAGCCTTGCAGTTCCGCATTGCGATGAAGAACACTTGCCCAGGGGTGGCTCAGCCAGAGATACCAGAACTGAAGAATGTGCCCAACTATTTTCTGCATGTGTGTTACCCTCGTACGGGCATCCTCTATGACCTCAACTTCGGTGACAGTCACTTGAATGTAACGGCGGAGAGTTCCATGATGTTGCTTTATGCCTTGGGCATCAGAAGCGACAATATGTTGTGGTATATGAAGCAGGTGCAGCAAGGACAGCATCGTGACGGATATTTCTTGAATCGCCCGATGGGCTTCCTTTATACGCCAGATCTGAGCAAAGCACCAGCTTTGCCTCGCATCGCCAACTCGCAACTATTCTCGGATTTCGGTTGGGCTACGATGCGTACCTCTTGGCAAAAGGATGCTACCATGCTCGCCGTGAAGTCGGGACAGACATGGAACCACTCCCATGCCGATGCCAACTCCTTTATCCTTTTCCACAAGGGGGTCGATATTATCAAGGATGCAGGAAACTGTTGGTATCCTAATCCTGCCTATCGCGACTATTTCTTCCAGAGTCAGGCACATAATGTGGTGCTCTTCAATGGCAAAGGGCAGAGCAAGGAGCAGCAATATCATGGTGCCACCCTCCGTGGTTACCTCTACCATCTGATGGATGCGGGCGACACCAAGTATGTCTTGGCAAATGGTACAGGACCATACTCAGACCAGTTCAGCCGTAACTTCCGTCACTTCCTGTGGATGGACAATGTCATCTATGTCATTGATGACTTGAAGACCCACGAGACAGGTAGCTTCGAGTGGTTGTGGCATCCAAATGGCGAAGCGAAGAAGTCGGGCATCGACCTCAACATCACCAATGGTGAGTCTTCCGTGGTGGTTCGTCCGCTCTATCCGAAACTATTGGCGAAGTCAGACTTCGTACACGACTATCCTGACGACCTCTACTGGGAGGTGGTTGAGACTCCATCCGAGGACTTAAAGGGCAAGGATTCCTATTACTCTTTCCATCTGCCAGGCAAGTTCAACCGTATCAAGGGTGTGACTGCCATCATCCTCAAGGATTCGCCACAGGATAAGAATCTGCCTGAAATGGAACGCAGGGATGGCAAAAACTGGATAGGGCTTCGCATCAAGAACAAGGGAATGGTAACCGATTTGTATATCAACCAACTGGCAGATGGTAGGTTGATGCATAGCAACTCTTGGATAGAGGCGAATGGCTGGACTACCGATGCCTATATGTTTGCCGTCACTTACAAGGAGGGCACCGATCCTGCTGCCTCCAAGGACATCTTCGTGAGCTATGGCAGTGCCTTGCGTCGTGGCAACAACACCTACTTTTCCTCTCTCTCCAAGCTCTTCTATATCCAGAAGGAAGAGGGCAAGGGCATGAAGTTCTGGATTGAGGGACAGCCCAAGGTGAATGCTACCTTCGGACAGATGAAGCGTCCTGGCAGTTTGTTAGTAAATGGTAAGCAAATGCCAGTAAACTATGAGCGAGGTATGCTCAAAGTGAAGTACTAGAAAGCGAGTGGCAGATAACAGTAGCAATCTGATTTTAA
>ERZ1026888.106-NODE-106-length-51305-cov-38.881424_pt1 | contig 51305 bp, 46 predicted proteins | sample MGYA00380174_ERZ1026888 | MGnify/ENA primary metagenome ERZ1026888 (study PRJEB33269, sample SAMEA4719810) | human gut metagenome | biome: human-associated habitat; feature: organic feature; material: feces | place: Cameroon | collected 2013-10 ...
CCTCCCCCCCCACCCCTCATTTTGGATTTCGGTTTTCCGATTTTCCCCACCCCTAAATTTTCGGGAAGTGTTAATGAAGTTAAAACAAAATGATTATGAATAGAACAAAGATTATTCTGTGCGGTAGAAAAGATTACGAAAGGTATCATAGACCAAAAGGTTTGGCTTGTGCTTACATGAACAGAGAGCCTTTTGTAAAGAGCCTCCCGAAACTCAATAAGGGTGCATGGAATATGAAGCATGATGATGAAGTTGATAACACTCCATTTACATTCGAGGAATTAATACAATTCTCAAAAGAAATGTTCAAGAAAAGTTAAACATTTAAACAAGATAGATTATGACATTTGAAGAGGCTAGAAATATCATCGCAAAAGACGGATTTGCAAGATACATTGTTGTAAAGAGCGAGTCAGAGACTCCTAAATACCCTTCGTGGAATCCGATGCCTTGTCAATCAAAAGCATTTGTGGAGGCAGTACGTTATCTGTGCCTGAGCGGTTATGAAGTTTTGCGTGATAGTGAGATTGATGAATATGACAAAAAACATGGTTTTATGACATTAGATGAAGCAAAGAAGATATTGGAGAAGGAAGGTTACAGCCTTGGAGCACAGGGGAAACCTGGAGTTGTTAGTGGAGCCTTTTTAAAATACGAGTCTCCTGAGATATGTGAAGCGATGCAGACTGTTTGTTCTGCCGGCTATGAAATCATGATGTTTGGTAATGTCTTTGAAGCACGCAAGGAACGTTTGCAGAAGGAGTACGAAAAGAATATCAAGGCTCCCGGTTCTGCTGAGAACCGCATCAAAGAAGATTCTGGTGTAACCCCTGCCCTTAAAGAAGCAGCATCCCAGTTCAACGATGCCTTGTTGGATGAGCAGGGAAAGAAGATTGAGAAGCTTACCAATGAGAACGAGCGCCTGAAGGACCAGATTGCGGTTTTGGATGCTTACAAAAAGCACAACGATAAAATCGACCGACTACAGATTAAGCGTCTTGGCAAGGAGATTGCCCGACTTAACGGCATCATCCATGACAAGAATGAGGAGATTAAGCGCAAGACCAAGGGCTGTTGTGAGCTGGTTACAGAGAACGTTGATTTAAAGAAGAAGCTGTCTGATAAGGACGCTGTTTTGTCTGATGTTGCCGAGGAACTCCGCCTTTCAAAGATTCGTGAGAAGAATCTGACCGAGGTGTGCCAGAAGTACATGAAGGAGAACGAGGAGTTGAAGAAGAATCTTGCCGACAAGGTTGTTGTCAAGATTGATGCTCAGGCATTGAAGAGTGCCGAGAGTGCTCTCGCTTACAAAGAGAAGGTGATTGCAGAGAAGGACGAGGTGATTGCCGACTTGACTCATGAGTTGAAGGCTAAGCACAAGAAATATGTGTGGTACAAGGGTGCATACGAAGCTGCCCAGCAGATTCTCAATACCATTGCAGATTACGCAGCCAAGCATCCTGATAAGAAATTCAGCGATCAGATGGTTCAAGACGCTCATGTAGAGTGCGGAACTAAGGTTTTGGTTGACAAGAGTGTTTTTGAACAGATTATGAAAAAGGCTTATGGCAAATAATAATCAGAATACACAGCAGCCTAAGAAGGTGCCCATTACGATTAGTGGGTATCCTCAGGCTGTTCAGGACATGATGAGGGCGAAGCATCCTGATTATGATCAGGTGATGAACCAGGGGATGCAGGGCGCTCCTAACGGACAGATTCCTGCTGTTGCCCCTCAGCCTACGGGTATGAATTTCTTTCAACCGAATGGTGGCGCTGTAGGAAAGTTTGAAGCACCAGCGGTTCAGCCTCAGCCAGCGCAGCCAGTTCAACCAGTACAGACTGGGGAAGCTCCTGTTACAGACTTCACGAATATGCCTCAGCAGCCTACCGGTTGGAATGCAGACGGAACTCCTAGCTATGATTCCCTTTCTTCTGCCCTTTCGGGCGCAGCAGTATCACAGAAGCAGGAAGCGCCGGCATTCCAGTCTGATCCATCCAAGAAGGACGGTGGTTTCTTCGGGTGGCTTGGCAGTCTCATACCGAAGAAGAGACCGGGAATGAGGGAAGGGGAAACTCCTGAAGAGTATGACAGACGCAGAACCCGTAACATGGAAATGATGACTACCCTAGCCGACGCCATGCGTCACATGGGAAATATCGTGAATACTTCCAAGGGTGCTCCTTTGCAGCAGTTCAATGACCCTACTGCCATGATGGAACAGGGCTATCAGAACCGCAAGGCTCAGAGACAGAAGCAGGCTGCACTTGATGCAGATGCGGCTTACAAGCAGGCTAACCTCAGCTTGAAGGAACGTGCTGCCAATGCGCAGAATGCCTACAGGGAACTGCTTCTTGGCATGAGAAACCAGAATAATCAGCTTGCCAGAGATAAGTTCGACTATCGTCAGGGTAAGGATGCAGCAGCTACACAGTATAAGAAGGATAAGGATAATCGTGACTTCGAGTATAAGAAGGGGCGTGATAAGGTGAAGGATGAGCAGGCTAGGCAGCGATTGGCTATTCAGCAGTACAACGCAACCCATAAGGGGCGTGGCGGCGGTGGACGGTCAGGCAGGAGCGGTAGCGGCTCGGGTGCCAAGTACTGGTTTGAGGATAAGAACGGCAAGATGCGCTATCAGCCTAACAAGACCATGTGGGAACAGGAGTACTACCGTGAATACGGCAAGCTTCCGCAGGGTGAGACTTCTACTTCTACCAGTACTAAGACCATCAATCCGAAGACTGGCGCAGAGGTAACGACCACCACAAGAAGAAAGGGTGCATCTGTTACCAGTCAGGCAGCAGCTTCGCAGAATGCGGCTAGGAATGCGAGAAACAGACCGAAGCCTGCCGGCAAGTCGAAGAACGGCTATAAGAATACAAAGAAACTTGGATTATAAACATTAATATATAATATATGGCTGGAGATAAATTTGACCAACTTTATAACGCCTTGAAAGCCGATGGCGCAGTATCGGGAACTAGAGAACATTTCAGACAGTTCGTGTATGCGCCTGGCAAGCAGGGCTATCAGAACAGAAAGCAGCTCTATGATGCGCTTCACGCAGATGGTGCTGTTTCCAGTAATTCGTATGAGGAGTTTGCTCAGCGATTGGGACTTCATGCTGTAAATCCGAAGTCTCAGCAGAAAGCGAAGCCAGTAGCTCAGCAGAAGCCAATGACTACTTCGCAGAGGGCACAGCGAGTAGCAGCGCAGTATCAGCAGCAGAGACAGCAGCCTCAGAGACCTCAGCAGCCTAGTACGGCTACTGCTTCGGGTACAGATTATATGAAGAACTGGCAGTTGATGCACATGCGCAACGATCAGATGAATCCGACGCAGCAAGTGCAGGCTAGCAATATGCGCGCGCGAATGCAGAAGGCTAACGCTTTCGGTGGAAAATTGCAGCAGTTCAACACTCCTGGTGCTCGCAGGGCTAGAGCCAAGCAGCAGAGAGAGGACGATGCAAGGAATCTTGCGCAATATGAGGTGGCAGGAAACAGCTTTACAAGTAATGACGGAAAGAGCAAGGGGACTGTAGGCAACGATTTGCTCAGTCTGGTTGATTCTTCCATGAACGAGGCACAGGAGTTGACACGTCAGCAGTATCAGCAGAACCTTGACAAGAAGGGCGGCATCTATGCGCCTCAGTCGGTTAAGGAACAGGCTTTCCGTGATGCTCAGACTCAGGAGCAGGTGAACCGTCAGAATGTACTGATGAACAATCTCAGCAAGAAGATTAATGAGATTTATTCCCAGGATGGCATGAAACGACACATTGCCGAAAGCGCAGAGAAACTGAACATGGGCGTAGAGGAATACGTTGACAAATACGTTACTCCTGAGATTATGAACTATGCTCAGAAGGCTTTGACGATGCGTAATCAGGAGGAGATTATGCCTCATGGTGCGCTTGACTATATTGCCAAGAACCTCAGCAACTCTATCATCGGTATGGTGCTGGCTCCTTCCGTGATGTCTAGAGATACTAGACAGAGATTGCAGGAAGGTATCGCTATCGCAGACGGTGATGCAGAGATTCAGAAGGTGGCAGGACACAAGGATGAAACCTATCGCTCTGGCATCGGTACGAGATTCGTTTCTACAGCTATCAACATGGCAGCAGATTCCGGTCCACTTGCAGCAATAGGCGCTGGTGCAAGCACTATCGTCAATACTGGCACAAGAGTTCTTACCAATGGACTTGTGAAGGCTGGCGTGATGAAGGCGGCGCAGAAGCTTACGGCACAGCAGATGGCTTTCAAGGTGGCCAACATGACAACGGCACAGAAGATCATGTCGGGATTGGGAACCAGAACGGCTACAAGTTCGCTGAACCTTGCAGGATATTCGGGTGTGACTGCTGCTTTGAGTCAGGCATCTACTGGTGACGACACTTCTTTGCAGGCTATCGCTGAGGCTGGTCTGAAAGGTGCAGGGCACGGTGCTGTAACTGGTGCGATGTTCGGAGTGTCGGGTGCGGTGATGTCTCCTTGGGTTTCCAAGTTCGGAATTACGGGCATGGAGAAGAGTACAGGCGAGCGGTTGCTTCACGGAACACAGAAGTTTGGCGCTACAGCTGCTGGTCTCGGAGTTGAAGCTGGAACCATGATGGTTGCCGACAACGTGACCGGTGACAAGGATATTTCCTTCGGCACTTGGCTGGAAGATGTGGTGATGGTGGGTGCTTTCAAGGCTGGTGAGCCTAGCAATTTCGTAAAGATGGGCAATATTCTGCATCATCTTACCCATAATGCCAACCCTCATTTCGTGATTGGCAGAAACGACAACGGTACTCCTATCGCCGTGGATATTCGTCTGACCGCAGACGAGAAGAACGAGTTGATTTCTTCTGCATCGGGCAAGAATCTGATGGATGCTTTCACTAAGGTGGACCGTGCATCGAAGACTGCGCCAAGAGACCCGAAGTATAAGACCGCCTACACGGACTTCATGAACGACCCTGACGTTTCGCAGAGCACCAAAGAGAAGGTGAATGCTGCTATGGGACTGTTCAATACCACAAGGGGCAGAAGCTACCGAAGTGTGAACGATGTGCAGAATAAGCAGATTCTGGAATACACCAAGAACGGAACGCTGCTTACACGTACCTCTTATAAGAATGCAGATGAGCGCAGAGCTATTCTTTACAAGCAGAAGCTCTATCGTGAGAATGACGATATGATGTCGTTGATGGGCTACGCCAGAATGAAGGATATGCAGTTTACAGGCGATGATGGTTCTGTTAATAAACTGGTATTCGATTTCCTTCTGAAGAACGGCTATGATGCAAACAAGTATATTACCGACCCGAACAATGCCCGACTGATTAATGAGTTGCGCAACCAGAAGAGCGCACTCTATCTAGACTGGATGAAGTATGTGGATGAGAACGGCTTGCTTAGCAGTCTTAATATAAAGGATGGTACGCTTGCAGAGCTTAACAAGGTCATGCAGAAAGACCCGATGAAGCGTACCGATGAGGAGAACTTATTGTTCCATACGGCAAAAATGGCTCTCGAACATGAGCTTTTCCCTAGCGGAAAGCCTCACGCAGACCAGTCTGCCAGCCAGGGAAAGACTGTTGCCGATGAGAATAATCTAGGTACAGACAACCCAGAAGACGGTGTCGTGGTGGATGAATTGCGCAATCTCCATAATGCGGAACAGGCGGTTGATGAAGCGATGGAGAGTAACGATGTCTTTAAGCAGACTTTCGAGAAGCTGCACCAGCAGGGCTTGACACCGGCACAGATTTATGATGCACTCATTCAGAATGGATTGACCGAAGAAGAGTTGACCCCACTTGCCCAATATATTAATGCGAACGCTAGAGTGCAGGGAATGCAGCAGGCTACTGCTGATGCCATCGAGGAAAATGTGAAGAGCTTTGTTTCTGATTGGAGCTACCACGGAACCTTTAACGGTCAGCCGATGAATGGCGAGCAGGCTCTGTATGTACAGGACAGCAACGGAAGAACACTTCTTGTAGGTTCGGGTGATGTTGCTTTCGACCAGACCAACGGCAGAGCCAAGGAAGGTGTCGGCGATATGCTCGTATGCTTCGACCCAAACACCAAGGAAATGGTCTATGTGAAGGCGGACGAGGTTACTTTTTTCCAGAATCAGCCTATCGACCAGTTTGCTGCTGAGTATCGCCAGAGATTGCAGATGAAGAACTCCGAGCCATATAATCAGGCGGCACAGGAACAGGCTATGCTGGATGCAGCTAAGCCTCAGCAGGAGCAGGAAGCTCCACAAGATAATACCACAAAATCGGAAGATAGTACCACAAATGGGGGTGATTTAACAAAAGATAACACCACTTTAACAAAAGTTGATACCACATCGGGCAAAGATAATACCACAAATGAGGACTTAGTACCACAAGAGCAGCCTCAGCAGACTCGAAAGTTTGCCGACGGTTCCGATGTTCCTATGACTGAGGACAGCAAGGGAAGACCTACACCAGACTATGGGAAAATGACTCCTGAGCAGAGTGCGGAGATTCTTACTGAGGATTTCGGGGAGAATGCTGAAAAGGTGGTGGACGGACAGATTCAGAAAGCAGAGAAGGCTTTGAAGGATGCCGAGAAGATGAAGGTGGACTATACCGCCGAGCCTAACGACATCATGGAGCAGGAGGCTTTGAAGAATCAGACCATTGAAGCTGCCAAGAAGCAGTTGGACCACGCTCAGAATATCAAGAAGGCTATGACCGCCAAGAAGGTAGCGGAGACCGTGGGTAATACCGAAGATGTTGAGGGTGCGCATGAGGCTGGCAGCGTAGCAGGACAGAAGTTTGTGAATGCGCCTAGACTGGTGGGCAACAAGCGCACAAGAATGCTGCCTGACGGAGAGACCAAGATTAAGGGCCACTACGAGATTGTGCCGGCTGAAAGTCTTACTCCTTCTCACGATGTGAATAATGGCTATAAGAAATCTGAGGGATTCCCTACAGATGCTGAGGGCAGAACCGTGAATGACCGTGACTATGAGCACGACAAGGCGGCTCAGCAGAATACGGACCAGATTGCCCGAAAGTATAACGGTATGGCTATCGAGCAGGTGCCAGTGGTATCTGACGAGGGTATCGTATATGATGGCAACGGTAGAACGATGGCAGGACAGAAGGCAGCAAAGGACGGTACGGACGGCGAATACATCAACGACCTTCTGGAGAATGCTGAGAACTTCGGCTTCACAAGAGAACAGATTGAGCAGAGCGGTATCGAGCATCCACGTCTGGTAATGGTAACGGATGAGCGACTGCCTTATGATGCAGCAACCTTCGCCAAGTTCAACAGAAACGAGAAGAAGACGCAGAGCAATACCGAGCAGGCGGTGGCTAAATCCAAGACCTTGACTTCTGACGAAGTAGGCGCTATTGTTGCCGAGATTGAGGGAAATGGCTCTCTTGATGCATTCTTTAACAATTCCAAGGCAATAAATGACTTGGTTAAGACGTTAGTAGATAAAGGTATCATCGGACAGAACGAGGTGGCACAGATGATGGATAGCCCAGAGCGTCTTTCCGCACAAGGCAGGGAGTATGTGAAGAACCTTCTCCTGGGTTCTATCTTCAAGCCTGAGACCATCAGAATGCTGGGCATCGAAACGTCATTGAAGAATAAGGCTATCAACGCTATCCGCTCGGTAATGGATAACATGAAGCTGGGCGAGTTCTCTCTTCGTGATGAGATTGACCAGGCTATTCAGTTGCTCTATGAGGCAAGACGTGGCGGTAACAAGGTAGATACGCTGCTGAGAACACCAGCCATGTTTGGCGAGGACGCTACCAAGCGCTACCCTTCTATCTCTCAGATGATGGCTTTGACTCTGGAAGGTAAGGTATCTGATTTCAGAGATTTGCTTGACGAGTACAACCGTATCGCAGCAGCAAGAAATACTGGCGAGGGCGATGTGTTCGGCGAAGCGCCTACCAAACCAGAGTTGATAAAAGAATTTATGGACTTTAAAAAATGGCAAGATTATGGAACAGGACATCAAGAAAATGAAGGAAGCCATGATGTTTCAGGCAATGAAGAACCTCAACAGGAAGCATCAGGAGGAAATGAACCAGCAGAAGCAGAGCGACCAAGAGTAGAAGAGGCTGACGACTTAGAAAACAAGGAACTCGAAAGTCGCATTGAGGTGACGGACGAGGAAACCGAGACTCCATCAAAGTACGGTCCTATCATGAAGCAAAAGATTGTGATTGATGGAGACAAGGAAGTGATGAAGGTAGATGAGCCTAATAAGAAGGGCGAGTACACCGGTTCTTACTACGAATATGATGGCAAGAAGTTCGGTGATCTGAATGAGGTTACTGAATATATTGACAGCAAGCAAGCAGAAGGTCCTCTCCCACTCCTTCCAAAGGAAGAGAAGCCAGACCCTACATTCAATCCAATTGAAGCAGCTGCCCAGGAGTTTAAGAAGGAGCATCCTCTGACTGAGGAGGAAATCATGAAGGCAGACGTGGATGATTTGTCCAAGGATATGGCTCTTGATTATCTGAACGGAGAGGTGACAGATGATTTGCACCGTGCAATCTATGAAAGCATCTATGCTAAACGCAAGGGATTGAAGTCTGAACCAAAGGTTGAGGCTCCTAAAGCTGAACCATCTGCTGACCCAATGGAAGCTTTCAAGAATGCTGCAGAAGGATTCGAGAAGGAGAAGAAGGCTAAAACAGAACAGCCAAAGAAGCCTCAGCAGACAGCAGACGATGCAGCAGTAGCAGCTTCCAACAAGAAGGTTAATGACCTTTGGGATATGCTCAAGAATGCCGGTAAGGATGAAATGTCTGCTTCGTTCATCGGTCTTAACTCTAGACAGCTTGAAGTATTGCCTAAGCTGGTGAGTGCTATGGCTGAGAATGCTTATCTGAGAATCAAGAGAGGCATGCACAATCTTGAAGACGTGGTGAAGGAAATGCGCAAGGAGTTTGCTCCTGCTGCCAAGCTCTTTAAGAAGGAAGACGTGGATGCTATCTATGAGCAGATGATGAATATCCGCTATCGTGACGGTGAGCAACGCATGAGCTTGAAGGAGTGGGCTGACTACTACGAGAAGACTTCGCCTAAGCATCAGGAGAATCTGGTGGGTGACTCCAAGAGTGCCGAGCAGCGAAAGCTGGCTGAGAAGAAGTTTATTGATGCCGTGAACCTGCAGTTGGCTTTCAAACATAAGTTTAACGGTATTGTTGAGCTGAGAAAGATTGCAGAGAGACTCGGCTTGAAGGATATTAAGGACACAGACCTTCAAGAGCTTGCTGAGACTGCTATTGTTAAGCGAGCAAGAGGTATCTCTTCGTCGGAATCAACCAACAATGCCAAGAAATTTGAACTCATCAAGAAACTCTATGAGAATCAGCCTAGCCTCAACCAGAGAGATTCTGAGCGAGTGATGAAGCAGCAGTACTCTACCCCTGCCCCTTATGCTTTCCTTGCAGATATGTATGTAAAGGGCAACGGCAAGGTGATTGAGAGTGCTCTGGAGCCAAGTGCCGGTAACGGTATGCTTACGATTGGTCTGCCAATGGATAAGGTACATGTGAACGATATTGATGCCCAGCGATTGGCGAACCTGAGAAGACAGGGCTTCAAGAACGTGACCAGTCAGGACGGAACCCAACCTTTCAAGGTGAAGCCAGTTGATATTGTGATTACCAATCCACCATTCGGTAGTGCTACGCCAAGAGACTATGACGGCTATAAGATTTCTTCCCTGGAAGGACAGATGGCTATCAATGCCCTGGAGAGCATGAAGGGGGATGGACGTGCTGCCATTATCATCGGTGGCAACACGGAATACGCCAAGAACGGAAGTCTGAAACCAAAAGACAAGGCTTTCCTTGGTTATCTCTATAGCCACTATAATGTGGAGGACGTGATTAATGTAGATGGCGGTCTGTATGCAAAGCAGGGAACCAGCTACCCTACACGTATGATATTGATAAACGGAAGACGCTTGAACGAGAATGCCTTTCCACCAGTAAAGGATAAGGCTAGAGCCGAGACCGTGAAAGATTATGACGAACTTTATAAACGAATTGAAGATGATATACTACGAAGTGAACGGATGGATTCTTCCATCGGAGGAGAAACAAGAAGTGCTCAACCAGAACCTGATCAACAAGGCTCTGCTAGTGCTCCTAAAGAGAGAGTACGAGCAGGAGAACGAGGAGGAAGCAAACCAGATGTTGAGCGAGAGCCTGACTTATTTGACTCCACTTCCGTATCAGGAACCCATGATGACTTGGAAAATCAACGAGGAACCGAGCCAAGACAAGATGGAGGACTTCCTGATGGAGATACTGGAGCAGACAGAACAGGGACAGAGCCTACTCCAAGCAAAGAACCAACCGCTGGAACCAATGAACAGCGAGGAGCTGGATCAGGAGGAACTGGACGGAATGACGCTCAGCCAAGTACTGGAGAGTCTACCAACACCGGGAGCGGAAGCGGACCACGGGGACAATTACAGCGGGTGGACCAGTCCGTACGTGGACTAAGTACCGAGAAAGTAACTTATGCCCCAAAGAGTGAAAATCCATTCACTCTGAAAGCAGTTATGCCTGCCGACCAGCAGGAGGCGGTAAACAAGAATCTTGAAAAGCTGGGCGATGCCGACCAGTTCCTTGTTGACGAGCTGGGCTATAATGATAAGGACGATTTGTATTCTCATCTTGCAGCAGAGCAAGTTGACTCTGTAGCCCTTGCCTTGCAGCAGGCAAAGAAGGGCAACGCCTTCATCATCGGAGATATGACTGGTATCGGTAAGGGAAGACAGGCTGCTTCGCTTATCAGATACGCCAAGAAGCAGGGGCAGGTTCCTGTATATTTCACCAAGACAGCAGGATTGCTGAGCGATGTATATCGTGACTTGGTGGATATTGGAAGCCCAGAACTGAGACCATTTGTATTCGGTAGTGCCAAGGAAGCTGCCATAACCGACTCAGACGGAAAAGTTGTATTTGCTTTGCCATCGAAGAGTGAGGTGAAGCGAGTTCTTGATTACATCGAAAAGAACGGTAAACTGCCAGACGAATACGACTACGTGCTGACTACCTACAGCCAAGTAAGCAACGGCGTGTATGAGTTTGACGAGAATGGTGCCCGAAAAGAGAAAAAGCTTGCGAAGGGTAAGACATTCGGCGCTGCTGCCCTGAGCGGACAAAGAAGACGTGATGCTATTGAAAAACTGATGGGTAACGCTTACCTTATCCTTGACGAGAGCCACACGGCTGGTGGCAATAGCGGTCAGGGTAACTACTTCCAACACATTATTCAGAAGGCAAAGAACGTTACCTTCTTCTCGGCAACCTTCGCCAAGAGACCAGACAACATGCCTATCTACGCTTTGCGTACCGCCATGAACGAAGGCGGTATGAAATCATCCGACTTGATTGATGCGGTAAAGCGTGGTGGTGCTACCTTGCAGGAAATCATGAGTCAGACCTTGACACAATGCGGTCAGATGATTCGCCGTGAGCGTGATATGACTGGCGTAACCATCGACTGGAAGGCTATTGACGAACCAGAGCGAGTACAGGAACAGCGAGAACAGTATGATAGTATCATCGGATTGTTTAATGATATTATCAATTTCCAAAAGAAATATGTTTCAAGTTACGTGGATGAGCGTAATGACGAGTTGGCTGCCATTCAGTCTACTATGGGGATCAAGAAGGGTACTGCTGCCCTGGGTATCAAGAATCAGCCATTTGCCAGCAAGGCATTCAATACCGTTCAGCAGGTACTTCTCTCCCTGAAAGCGAAGTCTGCTGCAGAACGTGCCATCGACTACTTGAAGCAGGGTATGAAGCCTGTGATTGCGCTGAACAATACCAATGAATCGCAGACTGGCAATCTTGCGCTTGGCGAGGAAATGGACGCACCAGACTTGGGTACATCATTAAAGAAGGGACTGGAGGGTACACTTCGCTATACTCAGAAGGATGCAAAGGATAACAGCGAGAGCGGATATATCAAGCTTTCAGACTTGGGTGATGAGGCTGTTGAGGCTTATCACGAACTGGAAAGGAAGATTGAACAGACAAGTACCGGTCTTTCACTCTCCCCTATTGATGTTATCAAGAACGAGTTGCAGAAGGCAGGCTATAAGGTTGGTGAGCTGACAGGTAGACAGACCGAGTTCGTTTATAATGATAACGGAACAGTTACCAAGGTAAAGCGTGCTGATACCGACAAGAAGAAACTGGCGCGCGATTTTAATGATGGTAAGATTGATGCGCTTATTCTGAATAAAAGTGCAGCAACCGGTATTTCCCTTCATGCTTCGAGCAAGTATAAGGACCAGAAGAAGCGTGTGATGATCGTGGCTCAGCAGCAGCTTGACGTGAATGATGAGGTTCAGATGCGTGGACGTATCGACCGTACCGGTCAGGTGGCAAGAGGCGCATACGAGTATGTGGTTTCCCTTATCCCTGCAGAACAGCGACTGCTGATGATGTTCAAGGCTAAGTTGAAGTCTCTTGATGCCAACACTACTTCTTCTCAGAAGAGCAAGTTCAACGAAATGGAAGTTGCCGATATTACCAACAAATATGGTGATAAGGTGGTTAAGGAATACATGGCAGAGCATCTTGACCTTTATGCACGCATGGCAGACCCATTCGGATGGGAAAAGACTTACGGTGATGATTTGACTAGAATCAACCCACAAAACCTTGTTGTCAGTGGTGGAGGTGTTGGTGATGGTGAAGCTGGCGCCGATGCCAGTAAGTTGCTTGGACGTATGGCTTTGCTGAGAGTAAACGAGCAGGAGAAGATGTTGCAGGAGATTGGCGAACTTTATGCCAACGAGATTCAGCGACTCAACGAAATGGGCGAGAATGACCTGGAGATTACCGAGCTGCCTCTGAAGGCTAAGACTATACACAAGGAAGTCTGGAAGCAGGGCGCAGAGCCGGGCGGCGATAACGCCTTTGCCGACAACACCTATATAGAAAAGGTGAACATGGCTATCTTGAAGAAACCGATGAAGGCATCTGAGGTAAAGGCTTCTCAGAAGGGACTGACTGGCGGTAAGACTTGGGATGAATACAAGACCGAGAAGAAGACTGCCGTGAAGGAATACTTCGACCAGAAGATTGCGGACGAGACTCAGAAGTATGAGGAGCGTGCGGTAAAGGCTGCAACCAAGGCAAAAGAGAAGTATATCAAGGATGGCAAGAAGAGTCAGGAGAAATCAGGCATGACTGATGAGCAGATAATGAAGAATGCTGGCTACCAGTACGACACTATCTACAAGCAGGAAAAGGATAAGCTGAACGATGTAGTGAAGAACTTGAAGGAGAAGGCTGAAATGTTTGACCGTGTTCTTGACACCTTCGACACCGACCAGACTTTCGTTCTGCCTACGGACATGAACAATCCTAACGAGCTGAGCGGATTCGGCAACAGCTACGGTAGACTGATTGACATCAAGATTACTGATAACTTCTCACCTAACGCCTCTTCCGTTTCCTTCGCAACCTTGGATGGTAGAAGAAAGATTACCTTCCCTATCGCAGGCAAGGTTGGCTCAGGCGAAAACAAGGCAGATATTATCGGCGCTATCGACAACATGACTAAGCAGTCTGCCGGTATGGGTGATAACCATATCAAGGTATTAAATCAAGACCTTAACAACTGGGATAGACTGGCAAGCAACGAGAGCAGAAAGGACGGTTACATTGTGACTGGTAACCTGATGCAGGCTTTGATTGACAGTAAGGACCAAGGTTTGGGCGGTCAGCTGGTGAAATATACTACAGATACTGGCGAGGTGAAGACTGGTATCTTAATGCCAGCTCACTTTGATCCTGAGGGCTTGACTACAGATGCACCTATCAATAGCGTGGCAGATAAGTTTGAACTCTCATCATGGCACGGCGGTATTGACGAGGTTACTTCATTGGATGGCGATGTGAAGGTTAAGCGCATAGACAACTATCGTGGTAACTACTACGAGCTTCGTGTGCCGAAGAGCAAGGCAAAAGGCGGTAAGTACTTCTTGGATGAAGATTTGCTGAAACTGGTTAATGGCAATAACTTCGAGACCAGAGGTAATAATATGCTTGCTGAGTTTAAACCAGAACAGTTGAAGCAAGTACTGGACCGCCTGTCTAAGATGGGCGTAAAGGTGCAGGAGGAGCGAAAGGCTTCCGAGGATGAAGGCACTCACTTCCGTGAGGACCGAGGCTTTCAGTATTCTAAAACAGATACAAAAGATGTTAAGAAAGGTAGAATCATTCCGGAAGATGTAGATAAAAACGTATCTTCGCAGATTGAAAAGAAGTTTGATTCTGCCATTGAAGACATTATAGAGCATGCAGAAGACAGAGATAAGTCTAGACTTGTTGATGATGCAGATTTGGCTGTAGAAGAGTTTTCTAATTATGGTAGAAGTGTTATAGAATACTACATAAATGATTATGAAAGAGAAATTGAAAGGTTATCAAGATTGTCCACCGGAGGACGTAATGGTAGTAATCAGGACGGTAAGGGAAATAAAGGCTCTTATCTACTCCAATATTATAAGACCATTCTCGCCGTCGCTGACAGAGAACTTGCCTATAGAGACGCTAGAGCAAAGAATCTCAGAGAGACTTGGGGATTGCAACCAGGAGGAACGTTCACGCTTGGAGACGTTGAACGAATTTTTAAAGAAACAAATAGAGATAAAGAAAAGGCTAAACTCTTCCAGAAAGTTCTCGATATAAACAAACGTCTTGGTGTAAACATCAAGGTAAGTGACGAGAGTCCGAAGAAGAGATCAGGAGAAGCAGACACCTACAGAAACATTGATTTGTATATTGATGGCCTGACAAAGACCAAGGCTCCAGACTACGCTGCCCCTACTGTTATGCTGCATGAAATGATTCATGAGGTAACAATGGGTGCTATCAATCTCGTTAAGAAAGGAAAGGCTGAGGGCATGCTGACTCCTAAGCAGATAGAGGGCGTTAAGACTATCCTCGAAATCTATGACAAGGTGAAGGACGATAAGGAACGCTTCAAAGAAGAGCCTTACGGTTTGTCTGATGCTTACGAGCTGACTGCTCAGATGGCTGATTCGAGACAGAGAAAGGCGATGGACTTGTCTATCTGGGATAAAGTTGTGAATGCCGCGCGTGAATTTGCAAGAAAGGGCGACCGTTCTATCATGCAACGCTTGAAGGATGCTTGGAAGAAACTCTTTGAGGTTTCTGAGAAGGATAAGATGGATAAGGCTATCAACGACATCATGGATGATTTCAATGAAACCATTGATGATATTTCCATGAATGAGATTGAACAGGATGGATTCGCCTACAAGGTTACAGACAAGGATGAGCTGGACCGCCTCAACAAGGAGAAGACTTTCAGAATGTATAGCGGAATGCAGGAGGTGGATGGTAAGCTCTACTCCCCTATGGCAGCTATCATTGATGGAAAGCGTACCGATGCTACTGAGATTGGTGCTTGGATGGGCGCAGACGAGCGACCTGACCTTGTGAAGAACGGCAAGTTTACCCTTGTGAAGACTGACAAGAATAAGGGTGTTGGCGAGGGTGATGTGCCTGCTGCCTACAATCCTTATATGCACACCTCCACTTCTATGATGAACGACCAGTTTACTGGTGCATACGCTAGAGGCAACATCAAGGTTGTGGAATGGGAGATTCCTGAAAGCGAGAAGACAAGCGGCTATCATGCCGAGGGCGCAAAGGATGCCGTGGGTCTTGTGCCATGGCACTCTGGTTCTGTGAACAGTCTTCTGCCGAAGGACAGACAGAGGCAGGTGATGCTTTCACGCTGGAGAAAGGCGGTGAGAGTGGTTCCTGATTCTGAGGTGGCTGAGAGCATCGCAGAGCAGCTGAAGGGCACTGGCTTGGCTATCCCTTGGAATGTGGTTACTCCTAATCAAGTTAGGGAGTTGGCTAAACTGGGCGTTCCTATCACTACCGTTGAATCGGGAAGACAGGCTCCTGAAACCAAGGAGAAGTTCTTGCAGCAGATGGCTGAGTTGGAAGAGGAGTTCCCTCAGGCTAAATTCGTCAACGTGAAAATGACAAAGGATGCCTACAAGGAATGGGGCAAGGATGGCGGCACCAAGTTCCGCACGGACCACGGGGAAAGCAACTACCCTACTTCATCGGTTGAGAACCATGTGGAGAAGGTGGCTCAGAAGACTGGCGCAAAGATGAACATGGTTTCATCAGTTGATGAAATCACCAACAAGGCTGCTAAGACAGCTGTAGAGGAAGGCAGAAAGATTACTGGCTGGTATGACGAGAAAACTGGCGAGGTACATCTTTACATGCCTAATATCCACGACAGATATACTGCTGAGAAGACCATCTGGCATGAGGTGGTTGGTCATAAGGGCATGAGAGAGTTGTTTGGAGAAGACCGATTCAATCAGTTCCTTCGTGACGTATGGTATGACTTGGATAAGCCTGAGAATGCCGAATTAAAGAAGCTTGTGGATGAGGAGAGAAGATACAACCCTCTGAATATCTATGATGCCATTGAGGAAGGTATCGCCCGACTCGCCGAGGATGGCAAGGGTGAGCCTGGCTTCTGGAATGGTATCAAGAATAAGGTATCTGATTTCCTTCACGAAATCGGTTATCGTATTGCTCCTAATACTAAAGATGTGAAGTACTTGCTTTGGTTGAGCAAGAACTTGCAGAAGAATCCGAATGACCCTTATTGGAAGCTGAGAGCCGAGGCGGTGAAATACCGTCTCGACCATGATCGTGTGCCTGCTGTTGTGGCGCATGATGGTATGTTCTATGGGAATGATGGCAAGGTTCGTAGTATGGAGAGTATGACCAAGAGCGAATGGAACGAGGCTACAGACGGACAGATTCACTTCCGTACTACCCCATCTGCCGGCACAGCTCTTGACAGATACCACCATTCGCTGGATGAGCACGGCTATATGTTTACCGAGAGCTATATGGACAATATGCTTTCATTGAAGAAGTTGATGAATGCGATTGTGCCTGACAAGAAGATTGAGGATATTGCCTCTTCGGAGAATCCTTATATCTTACAGAACACCATGCAGGGAGCGATGAGCGATGCAGCCCAGATGTTTGAGCGAAATGTGATGAAGCCTCTTGACAAGGCAATGGCTGGCGTACTGGATGCCTTCGACGGAAAGAAGGATGATGAGAAGATAAGAAACTTCAATCTCTACATGATTACCAAGCATGGCTTGGAGCGAAACAGAGTGTTCTTTGTTCGTGACTTCCTCAGAAAAATGAGAATGGACGAGCAGAAGAAGCAGGATGCTGACATCTTGGAGAACCGCTGGAGTAACGAGAAGGAGCGCCTGGATAACGAACTGAATGCTGGTAATATCGACCTGAAGGAATACTACAGACGAATGGACGAGTTCATCAGCAATGAAGTCGACCCAGACTATAAGGCTGGCGAGCATGACTATTCGGGTATTCACGCTATACAGGAAGTGGCGAAGTCTTCTGACCCATACGATGATGCGGAGGCTATTCAGAGCGTGATGGATTCAGAAGCAAAGATGGAAGGTATCAAGAAGGGGGCTGTTAAGGACTATTGGGATAAGGTGAAGGCTGCTACCCAGTATTCTATTGACAGCGATTACAAGAACGGTATCATCAGCAGAGAATTGCATGGTCATGTATCTAATATGTTCAACTGGTATGTGCCTTTGAGAAAGTACGATGAGGCTACTGCAGAAGATACCTACGGCTACATTACCGAACTTGGCGACCCGAAGAGCTATATCGGAAGCACGATCATGAGAGCGAGAGGACACAAGTATCTGAGCGAGACAAACGTGTTGGCGCAGATTGGTGCGATGGGCAACAGAGCCATCAAGAACGGTGGTATGAATGCTATCCGTCAGGCTTTCGCAAGATTCGCGCGAAATAATTCGGGCAATAATCTGATTACAGAAACGAGCGTTTGGTATGAGAAGGACCCAATGACCGGTATTGTTTATGAGCGCTATCCCGATATTCCTGAGGATGCTACACCAGACGAAATCAACCAGATTGTTGCAGACTTCAATACAGACATGAAGGCAAAGGCAGCACAGGGCTTGGCATCGAAGGTTTACCGCAGGGGCAGTATCGGCTATAAGTTCCAAAGAGCTGAGAACAAATCACAGCATATCGTAGACGTGAAGATTGCCGGCAAGACCCATTCCTTTGTTATCAACGGAAATCCTAGAGCAGCGCAGGCACTGAATGGATTGCTGGAGAACTCTAGCGCCAAGGGATTCATGAAACCTTTGAGTACTATTTCTAGAATGATGGCACAGCTCTGTACTTCATACAACCCAGAGTTCGTGATGAGAAACGCCTTCCGTGATGCCGAGTTTGCTTCAAGCAACGTTACATCGAAGGAAGGTGCAAGATACGGGGCGCTCTGGGCTAAGTACTACGCACAGCTGGGTCTGTATAAGGGTGCATCGAATATCAGCTTGAAGGATTTCAGCGGTTCTACAGGCTTGGGATTGTTCGCCAAGTATCGTAACGGAACACTTGATACTTCTGACAAGGTTCAGAGATATTTCAAGGAGTTCATGGAGAACGGCGGTGAGACCGGTTGGGTTCAGATCAAGAACATGAAGGACTGGACCAAGGAATACAAGAAGGACGTGAAGGGCGAAAGAAGCAAGCTGAACAAGGGTGGCGAACTGGTACGTGACTTCTTCTTCGGTAACTTGGAGAACATCAATGAGGTGGCTGAGAATATCGCCCGATTCACTACTTACTGTACGAGCCGTGATTACGGACGCTCTGTTATCCGCTCTGTCTATGATGCCAAGGAAGTATCTACCAACTTCAACCGTCATGGTAGCGGTGATGCGGTCAAGAGTTTCAAGAACGGTGAAATGACTGGCTCCAAGGCTGCAAGAAGATGGGCATACGGATTTACTTCCGGCTATCTCAGACATTGCTCTATGTTCTTTAACGCAGGTATTCAGAGTACGAACCTCCTTGCGAAGAACTTGAAGAATCATCCTGTAGGTACTTCCATCAATATGCTTGCCATTCCTTTTGCACTCGGTGCGCTGGCTGCACTTGGTAACAATGTGCTGATTGCAAGCGAGGACGAGAAGGACAGAAAGGGCGTGAAGGACCCATGCGGTGAGCTGCCTGACTACGTGAGAAGGAACAATCTATGTATCTACAAGGGTGGCGGCGAGTTTGTGACCATTCCGCTTGCTATCGAGTTAAGAGCCTTCTATGGCTTGGGAGACTTGGCGGCTGGATTGACCTTCTCGCCTAACGTGAGCGGACAGAAGAATCCTTACTTAGATGCCGTGGGCTGTATGTCGCAGCTTGTGCCGGTGATGGACTATCTCGGCAACTCTTCGGCAGGCAAAGAACCGATTAACGAGACCATCAAGGCTATCTCTCCTTCTGCTCTATCTCCATTCGTTGAATGGGAGTTAAATACCGACTGGAAGGGTGCGCCTATTGAGAGGCGTGGCGACTGGAACGAAAATTCCCCTGCTTGGCAGAGAGCCTACAAGGGTATTCCTGACGGTTACATGGCGGTGAATAAATGGGTGAATGCCCAGACCAACGATGTAGCCAAGGGTAATGAGGATATGCTGGGCAACAGTTTCCTGGATATGGTAACGAACCCTAGTATGCTGAATCATTACATCGGCGGTCTTGGCGGTGGTGCTGCTACCTTTACAGAGCGAGCTATCGGTGTTGTGAAGCATGGAAGCGATACGGAAACCAAGGACATTCCTTTCCTTCGCTCCCTACTCTATACGCCAAGCGAGCAGAGCAGCTTGCAGAGAACCAAGAGTAAGTGGTACAACTACAAGGATGAAATGGAGAAGACCATGGCAAACGTGGACCGCCTGAAATCCAAAAACGTTCCGCTTGACAAGAGAATCACCAATATTGGAGAGTATTATCACTTCCAAAACTCCAAGGAGGCTGCCAAGGTTAGAATCATCGACCTGGCTGAGAAGCAGATGAAGCGATGGAAGAAGATGAGGGATAAATCCTCTGATACGGAAAGTATCAACTTCGCAAACCAGAATATTGACAGAATCATGATGGATGCGGTGGATCAGTTGGATAGATTGGAATAATATGAGAAAGGAGTGGGCGGTTGGCTCACTCCTTATTTTCTCCTTTGGTTAATTTGACAGCATCTACCTCATAGAAACATCTAGAACAGAAGCAATCAAAGTAAGGAGTATAGGTATAGTAATGCACGTCGTTTACACTATATCCTTTTTTAATTAATGGGCATGAACTATTCGAATGAATGGTTTGCTTGTGATTAGGTAAATCCCTTTCTATGTAAACGTAATCACCTAACCTAGTTGGCATGAAATGATATGCAACAACAAGAATCATTCCGAAAACTAATAATGCTAATACATACACATTCATCCTTCTTATTTTCGGAGCATACTGCGATTCATAAATATCTCCCATAGATACTAAGGCGCTATTTGTCTTGCCCACTGTACATATACGGTATGTTGTCAGACATGCTAAAATGAATAGCACGGCAAATATAATAATCGATATAATTGTTTCCATACGCTATAAAGTTATTTTCTGCAAAAGTACGGAAAATATTGATAGGTTGTATCGGTTGCTGGCGGTTTTCTTCGCAGTTTAGATTTTTGCTAAATAAATGAGCAGGATGTGACTCAGCATAAAATGCTGAGGAACAGTGGTTTGAGGGGTGAAAACTTTATTTTGAGCATAGTTAGGCAGGGTGCTTGGGTCTTCGTAACTTTGCACCAAGTTCAATAGTGGACGAAACGAATAATCTATTTTATTATGTCAGAATCAAAAACTTACGTATTCGGGGAGAACGGAACCAGCCAGGGCGGCGGTTTCAATAGCATTCTCGCTATGCTCCCAGCACTTATGCAGCGACAGGGTGTAGATCCAAGTTTGTTTGCTCTCTGCAATGGTAAGAGTAACGGTAATGGTTGGGGCAATGATTTGTTTGCCATCCTGCTTCTCTTTATCATCATGGGTAGAGGCAACTTCTTCGGCGGTGCCAACGGTGGCGGCTTCATGCCTAACGGACAGGGTGGCGTTGCTCCTATGATTAACAACGATGCCAATACTGCTGTTATCATGCAGGCAGTTCAGCGCAATGGCTACGATGTTCAGTCGCTTGCTACTGCTCTCAACACTACTACCGGTAACGTTATCGCTGCCATCAACGGTGTGAGCAAGGAGATTTGCGGTGTCGGCAACCAGATGGGTATGACTGCTAATCAGGTATTGACCGCCATCATGCAGGGTAACAACGCTATCGCTACCCAGTTGGCAGAATGCTGCTGCAAGACCAACAACAACATTACCGCCATGGACGGAAATATCAAGTTGGCGATGTGTCAGCAGACTGGCACTTTGCAGAATGCCATCAAGGAGAGCACTCAGACCATCGTTGACGGTCAGAAGCAGGCTGAGATGCGTGAGATGCAGAACAAGATTGATGCGCTGCGTGAAGAGAACAGTACCTTCAAGGCTTCTGCTATGACTTCACAAATCGTGGGTCAGGCTGTAGCACCTATCAATCAGGTATTGGCTGGTCTGCAGAACGAGGTAGCTGGTATCAAGTGCAAGTTGCCTGAGACTGTGACTACTCCTTACAGCCCATTCACTGCGGTTCCTAACTGCGTAGCTTATCAGGCAGGTCTGTATGGACTGAATGCTGCTAACGGTGCAGGATTCTGGGGTTAAAGAAAGGAGGCTGCTATGTTATGGTTAAGACCTTATACATGGGTGAATCGTAACGGTTCGGCGGCTATCGCTTCTACAGGCGTGGCGGTGAATACTGCCAATGTGGTGTTCACCTTTAAAAACCACGCCTTCGTGAATGCCAACTACAGAGGAACGATTTTCGTGAATCTGAAACAGGCTATTCCGACGGGAACGACTGGTACGCTGCCTATCCTTTTCGAGACCAACGGCGTAACACAGGCTGTAACCAAATTCAATGGTGAGGCTTTGACGGTTGCAGACGTGCCGGGAACTGGAGTGGTTCAGCTCTGGTTTGAGAGAGACACTAACACCCTTCAACTTATGACGGGTATTGTTTAACAAACAGAATAGATAATAGGAGATTACATTATGTTTCAAGGTTTAAGAACAAATTCTTTATTCTATGTGCTCGACAAGGGCGAGAATCCGAACTTGCAAATCGGTCAGGTTGTATCGGTTAGCAATCCTCAGACGAAATACCCTACCTTTAATAATGGCTTCACGCCTCAACCTATGGAAACTGTGGTTGATGTAAAGGTGAAGCTGAATGATGAGGAAGTGGATTTCAAGCAGCTACCTGCTAACGGACAGATAGCCAACGACAAGAATCTTGTGGTGAGCGACAACAAGGAAGCCATGAGTGCTGAGGTCGATGCGATGCTGAGACAATCCAAGGCGATACTGGAGAGCGTAGATTACCATGAGAGAGTCGTTAAATCTTGTGAGGGAATGCTACTGCAGCTCAACCCCCAGATAGCCAAGGAGAAGGAACAGGCTGAGAAGATTTCCAAGCTGGAAGGTAAGGTTTCCGGCATGGAAGGCAAGCTCGACAAGATGATGGGATTGCTCGAACAGGTTGCAAGCAAGTAATCTCCGATCTATTCACTTTAAAAATCTTAAAATATGATAATGGTTGAGATTGCAGAAGACAAGTTTGATGGCTTGTATGAGAACGTGGAGAAAGGCTTGCGCTACTTGGATAAGGCGATGAACTGCCTGGGCGAAATGAAGCGTGAAGGCAGACGTGACCGATACGGCGAGCGCAACCGCATGCCCGATTACAGAGGTCGTGGAGGCAGAAGTGGTATGCGAGAGCATGAAGAGTACGACGACATGCGCCAACGTGACGACCGTGGACGTGATTACAGAAGTGATTACGGAGAAGATTACTAACTAGTTTGGGGTGTGCTCAAAAGCGGGCATACCCCTTTCTTAAATTGATTGAGATTATGGAAAGAAAATACAGACAATCTTTGAATGCCTACGATTATCAGCCAGAGGAAATGAAGGCTTACCTAAGACATAACGGCTGGCACTTCAATAAGAAAATGTGCGAGTGGGCAGTAAAGCAGATGCGGAAGAATGGCAAGCCTATCCGCATAATGAGCAAGGATGATATTGAGGACATCTTGAAGAAGAACAATATCGTGCTGGAGAATAATGTGGGCTATGATGCGGTTTACATCGCACACATGTGCCTTGCTGATTTCTATGGCTCGTCTATCACGGATGAGAAAACGATGGCTCAGTTCATCAAAGACTACGTGGATGATGAGGATCAGCAGGACGGTTTCATCTTCAATAGATTCTATGCTGATACATCATTCAACGGTATTGGCATTCCTTGGGAGGAGATTTTGTAAAATATGATAGAGCAGGAGATTTACTTGGAAAGGTATGACTGGACGGTACATGTGATGTATGATGTTCATTCTAAGGATGCCATGAAGGTAAGAAGGTATCTTCGGGATTTGGGATGCGCCGGCATTCCTCTCGAAGATGCCTGTAATCTCGTGCTCAAAGGTGAACCAAACAAAGGTATCACCTATTCTAATGTTGATACCAGAAAAACGGTGGTAGTAATCGGCTGGACCACTTCTAAAGCAGAATATATGAACAGCCTCAGCCATGAAATGCTGCATGTGGTTCAGCATATTTCTGAACAGTTCTTGATTAATATGTATGGGGAAGAGGCTTGTTATTTGCTTGGTGGGTTGGTGCAGGCTTGCTGTAAAATAAAAGGGTGAATCTTTTGACTCACCCTTCTTCTTTATCTATATGGTTTACTCCCCATACTTTGGCTCCTCATACACCAAGTTATGCTCATCTACGTAAGCCTTGGCTTCTGAGTATGTGTCAAACTCTACTGCGGTGGCATCTATCGCTGGAAATACCTCAGCATTGTCACCTTCCTCTGTGAGAGGGAACACCATCTCTGTTCCCTCATGTACTACCTTGAAACGTTTTGTCAACTTATTCATATTGTTTCCTTTCTTTGCTTTAATGCTAAACTTGATTCCTTATGCAGGGGTGATTGAGACGGTGTAGCCTTTGCTCTGCAATTTCTGTACAGCAGCATCAGATGCTGATGTGCGAGCACCGATAACATTAATCTTTTTAAACCACGGAGTTTCTCCAGTATAAGCAACACATGCTGCTTGGTCTTGAAGCATTTTGTCTACATTGTCAATTTGAATTCTGCCACCGAAAGCGATAATGTTTGATGTAGAAGGACGCTCTGACCAAGAGAGTTTTCCTCTAAACTCCAGATATGTCATAGTCTTTGGTAATGTTGCAATATCTCCTGTTATATTGCAAGCTGGGAAACGTGCGTCTACCAGTTTTGCACAATTTGCCAAACTATTTAAGTTTCCTTTTAGGTTACTCATTGTTAAATAACATCCAGTCATATTAGCCAAGCCGCTTACAGCAGATAAATCTCCAGTAAGATTCTCTCCTGTAATGGAGAGACTTTCTGTATTTACCAAACCACTTACAACAGACAAATCTCCTGCAAGATTATTACCAGTAATGGAGATTTTTGTTAACCTGTTCAACTCTTTAATAGATGATATGTTTCCTTCAAATACACCTCCTAATGTTGATAGTTCTTTAGAGTATTTTAAGTCGTCAATATTAGCAATAAACGAGCCATTGTTAGGCATACTGAGTGTTTTCAAAGAATACTTATCCATAATGGCTACTTTATAATCACCATTAATAAAGTGTAATCCCGAATTAACATTAGCATTCAAACTTGCATTTTTTCCTCTGTTTTCAGAAAACGTCGAGTTTGAAATATAGCCATCACCGATAATATTGATTTCAGTATCTTTAATTACTGAGAAAACAATATACTGACTACCTGCTGTTGGAGAACTATTTTTCTTAACATTAAAACGAAGTTCTCCAATATGCAGTAATTCTGCATTATCTGCAACACCTTTTAATTTTGTCAATAAACATTTTGTCATAACTTTAAATATTTAAATTAATGAATTATCTATTATAATTATATATTTTATCTGTATTAATAAAATTCTTTTCAATCCATTTTTCTACACGATAAATACTATCACAATGTCTGAACTCTTCTATCGGAGAATACAAACTAACGGTGTGTGGCGTATTTTTAGACAGAGCAATGGTTTTCTTTATACATCTGAATTTAAAGAATCCCATTCTTGCATTCAATCCGAAAGTAGCCTCTTCTCCAACATTGTATGATATAGTAGCATTAAATGTCTCAGAAGTGTCAGTTTCTGGACTTCCATTACTATCAAGAACTAGTTCCCAATAGTCTTTTCTGATAATACTGTCAGATATGCAAGGGCTATCAGCCCACTTTTTATATTCCTCCTTGTAAAAATCCATACCAATCTGCATAGTCCAGTTTTTTACAAAAGAAAATACATTCTTTGCTGTTAATATACCAATATCAGCAAGTTCTTTATATCTTGCATTCAGTTCTGTCTGATAGTAGTTATCAATAATGCCTTGTGGTCCTTTTGTGGAAGAATTTATATGTACAGGATAAGGTTCTTCAATATACCTTCCTGTCCATGAACCGCCAAATGACATATCGCAATCATAAAGTCCTACATACCATTTTACTCCATTATAAGTAAACCACTGCCAGTTCTTATTGAATCCGTCAGAATTTCTTAGAATATCAGATACAATGATATAATCAATCAAGTTGTCTACATCATAGATAGTTTCAAATATATCTTTGAATGTTTTTAAGTCTTCATTTGTTTTAGAGGAAGACTCATAAGTATTCATTGCATCATATATTCTTTTTCCTGCATTGGCAAAATCTTGAATATACTTTTTTACTTTTGCTGTAAGTTGCAAGTTCTTTTTTATTTTAGCTGAAATAGCTGTACCATCAGGTAACTTTCCAGCTTCTATCCAAGAGTTTACCTCATCATTTCCAGCAATCTCTTCTTGTTTAATATCTGCATCATATTTATTACCGCCTATAGCATAGAGATTCTTTGGATTTCGTATCTCGAATCCATTATCATCCTCTCCCCAGGAAATAGTACCATTCCAGAGTGTATCCCAATTTATTACACCATCAAGATGTATATTCTCTGCAACACTCTTATCCAGATGATAGTTGTCACGATGCTTCTTTAGCTGGAAAGAAAAGATACCATAGAACTTGCCATTAATGTAAACAGCGCAAGGAAAACCATCAGGGAAACATCGTGCTCCAGTATCTGTTAATAAAGAATAGTCTTCCACATGAGAATTACCAAGGCTCTTGGTAGTAAAGCTGATTTTATCCATTTCAACCAACGCCTTCTTCCAAGGTCTATCATACATGTTCCCTCTTGTACGTACAATCTGGTCATAGAGTTTGTATGCCACAGCACCAACACCTCTAAAAAAGTCTGTATAATATGCCTTCATGTGAAAGCTGTCCTGCGGAACCCATTCACCTATTCTAACTTTTGGAGTATCATCACCAACCCACTCATCATTACATAAGTCTATTGCTACGTTCTTCTTGACAAATCCCATTGAAGAATTTCCTTGTGCATTAAGTATGGCATGTTTCTTGAAATAGTTGCCATGCATATCCCAAAACTCCAAGAAAGCCTTCTTGTTGTCTTGCTTGGTCGTAGGCATGGAATCTATGTTTGTGACATTGATGATTGCCAAGCGTGGCTCTGATATTTGAATAAAGCTACTATCACTCCAGTCAACAGGTGTCTTAACATCAAAGCCATTTGCTTTAAGTGCATCTTGGATATTGTTCACACTATTGCCTTGAAGATTGAGATTTGATACTTCAAGGTTGGTAACTTCCATATTGTGCTCATGCTTCTTTCCTTCTGAGTCACGATATGACATCACCTTCTCATCAGCATCTGTTGTAATTTCCATCCTACCTTCAGGGTCTTCGATATGCTCAAACTCTGTTGGGATAGTTTCAGACTTAGCATTGTGGATATAGTGACTACCATCAGGATTTGTTGCAGACAGAATCTTTCCTTCTGCATCTTGCTCAACTGCAAGATATTCATCATTATCCTGCAAAGAGAAAACGTCAAGGAGTTCTTTTAGGTTGGTATCTATTGTACCTACCTTTTCCTGCAAAGCAGCTACATCTGATTGAAGCTGAGAGATAACTTGCTTCAAGGCATTGACTGCATGTATTTCGCCTATGATTTCTCCGTCTCTCCTAATACCAAGGAGTACGTGGTCTGCTTCATCAAGCCAAGCAGCAAAGTATTCCTTGTTCTGAATGACGTGATACATTTCGTTGAGAGGAAAATAAGGCTTGCCAGTTGCTCTGTAGATACCAAAGAGATATCTATCCTCAGAATCCACTACAGCCATAATAAACTCTTCATTCTCGATTACCCTAAAGCACTCTTTTACTTCATCATCAATGAGAGACTTGCCTTCCTCCTTGTCTACCTTTGTATCTTGAAGATTCTTAATATCCTCTCCAAACTTGGTGTTGAGACTATTGAGGTTAGCGAGAATGCTTGTAAGGGTCTGCGTGTTTTCAATATCAGCAAAGAACTTTTTCAACTCATTCATGGTGTCAATGACATTGGTTGTGTCCTCGTCTCCAATTATGGTTGCTACTCTCTCTGCAAGCAGAGTTACTTGTGACTGCAATCTGTCTTCTACTGCACTTGTTTTACCAAATACTGGAGTGCCATCCCATTGAATACCGAAAAGAAGTTTATCCTCTGCATCTACCTTAGCAAAGATGAACTCCTCATTCTGAATGTAGCGGAAAGGAGTTTCTACTAAAGTCCCTTCCTCGTCTTTGATAGCTACCTTATCTACCACCTCCTGCATTGTACCAAGAGTCTGCTCTGTCTGCTCTCTGGAATCATCTGCTTTCTGGGCAGCTTCATTAGCTCTTGTGGTTGCTTCATCAGCCTTGATTGTTGCAGCTTTAGCTTGCTCGGCAGCCTGATTAGATGCTTCTGTTGCATTGGTTGCTAACTGGGTAGCAGTATCTGCTGCTTCCTTGGCTTCGGTAGCTGCTGCTGTTGCTTGCTTAGCATTCTCTGTAGCTTGGTCTGCCTTTGCGGTGGCTTCTTTGGCTTTCTCGGTTGCCTCATTGGATGCAGTTACAGATTCATTTATCTCTTGACGGATAGAAGAATCTAGCTTATCTTTGGTGACCGATCCATCAGCTATCTTCCTGGTGGTTATTGCGCCGTCCTTTAACTTCTCCTCCGTGACAGATTGATCGTTGTAATCATCTGTCTTCATCATTGGAACTTTTGTTCCCAGTTTGATGTCGTCTCTAAATGTAGGCATATTTTATTTCTTTTGGTTCTGATGAAGTGAATATTTGAATTTTGACAGTCTCAGGGATAACTCTCATTCTGATATAGAACTTATCCATGTTCTTGTGCGCTCGGATGGGTGCTCTCGGCTTTTTGCCATCGCCAATATCCTGACGAATGATGAGTTTGCCAGGGCGCTTGAGCTTAATCATCAAATAGATGTCTCGCTGCAAGGGGATTTCCTGAGTCATCCACGCACGTTCCTCTTCGCTGTATGTTGAAACTACGTATTCCATTGCTTTGTAAGATATTTCGTCCAACTGTAATGAGGTCTATTTGAAGGATAGGCAGGGTATTGCTGATACACACGTGCTTCCTGCTCGAAAGAGATTGCCCGATACGCCTTGTGAGGGTTACGGATAACCAAGAGGCGAATGAGCCATTCCAACACATACCAGATGTAGAAGAAGATGTAGAGCATTTCTCGCATCTGCCTGGTATGAATGCGTTCATGGGTAACAGTAGTTGGCGAAAGCTCCCTGTTTCCTCTTACGAACAGAAGTCCGAAGAGGTTGATTGCAGTGAATCCCTTTGGAGGGATGATATTGTTTCTAATTATCTTCATAACCTTATTATTTAATAATCCAGAAAGTTTGTCCATTGTTATAGAAACCTACTATGTCGTATGCACCATAGTCCAATTCCTTCTTTCCCGATTTCGGAAGTTCCGTCTTTTCGGAAGCCAACTGCAGAAACACATTTGTGCTTATGCATTGCAAGATAGGAACAGGGCTGTTTCTAGTAATCAACGGTGCGTACAGTTTGAGATTCACGCAACCGTCTTCTGCCGTCAATTGCGGCATCGTGTAAGTACCGCCGCCCAACAACAATGAACCACTGAGAATGTTATCGTGGGAAGAAGAGATTTTGAGACGAACCGTCTTGGCATGAATATCGCCAGCTACTTTCAGATTTCCCGAACTGTCCAATTTCAAGTTCTCGGAATCAATCTCAATCTGTCCGGAAGCGAATTTCATCGTCTTGCCTTTCAGATTAATCTGATCTGCTGAGATTACGGCACTGGAAATGCCATCTTGAACCATTGTGCGTATCGTTGCCTCGGAAACCACCTTTCCATCAACATACTCCCTTGATGCAAGTTCTGCAATATCTGCACTGGTGACAAGACCAGACTTGTTTTTCAATGTACCGTCCGCATTGAAACGGCTGTTGGCAATCTCTATGTTCTTCGTATTCTGAGAAATGGAAGAGCTGAGCTTTTCGATATTGCCATCAGTATCTTTCTTGTAGGATTCAATCTTTGAGGTGAGAGAATCAGAAGTTGCGGTGATGGTATTGTTCAGATTCTCAATCTTACCGTCGGTATCCGTCTTATTTGATTCTATCTTGACATTGATTTCCTCAGATGTCTGCGTAATCTTGCTGTTAGCCTCGCTAATCTTTCCGTCCGTCTCTTCCTTGTACTTCTCAACAGTGGTAGAGATACCATCCGTAGTAGCCTTGAACTCGGTCCTGAGATTCTCGATCGTACCATCAACCTCTTTCTTGTTTTCCTCGATGGTTGCAGAAAGAGAGCTGGCAGTGGCTTCAATCTTATTCGTTACCTCGCCCAGGGAACCGTCGGAATCGCTCTTGTTCTGAGAGATTGTAGCTGAAAGCGACTTGGCGGTCTGCTTGAACTCGGAATAGTACTGTTCCATCTTTTCACCCTGCTCATTGACGTTGATTTTAAGCTCGGTGAAACTCTGCTTGAACTCCTTCTGATTGCTGACCAGAGAGGTGTAGAAGCCTTGAATGTTTACGAATACACGAACCGTAGCTGCATACTGGTAATCGCTATCCGGGAGCGTGCAGACCACATAGACTTCTGCCTGAGTAGACGGAATGAGGATTGCATTGCCGTTGAGGTCGGTTGTTTCTACAGACGTGATATTGGCTCCACGGATATAGAAAGAACTTCCGTCAGCTTCGATGTCAATATCAGACTTGAAGTTGGTAGTGGTAATCTTTACTATCTGTGCATCGCCTACATACTTTCCACCCTTGTACGCCTTCATGCGTATCAGCTTGGACGAAATTACGTTGCCGAACTGGTCGGTGTTGAAGGTGACGGATGAAGGGTCTGCCATGACACCCGAACCATCCAAGCCGTCATTTCCGCTGCTGCCCGAAGGAATGCCGAAATCAAGGACCGCATCGTTTACGGTACCTGAGTTTCTTACGTATGCCGGTTCACCGGAATCAAGCGTTTTGACCTCGCCGATGGAAACAGTTGCAGCCCTACCGATGGTGGAAGAATCACGGTCGGTATTTAGTGCTACGACTTCAAGAGCAACGTTAGGATTGTCTTTGCCCTGCTCTTCCTCACTATGAGGGACCAGCTCGAAAGCTTCGGTCTTGTCAATGGTGCTCAGATTGCCGTTTGTCGTATCACGGCACACCAAGGTATAAACTCCACAATACTTCTGCTGAGAACCAGAAAACTCGAAAGAAACAACATTACCATTGATGGTGAAATCAGGGATGGTTATTACCTTGTTATATACGACAAGCTGCACTTGCAAGGTCTTGGCTTCAAGTGATTCCTGCTTGCCGTTGGTAGTGATTCCCCAACTGACGTGAATGTCGTTATGAATGCGAATCTTTTTCATATATTCTAGCTTTTAGAAGTTTGTGCTCCCAGCTGCTGCAAGGCGATAGCGTACATCTGAGTAGCTTTTGTATCATCGTAAGCAGAGAGCAACAGATAGGCGATATAGTAGATGAAAGCATTTTTCAGCATATCCGGAATGGCAATATCCGAAGAAGACTCAGTATTGATGTTCTTTGGAACGCCAACAAAGGAAACAGTTGCCTCTTCTGCCATTGGCTGTAAAAGAATCCGAATAGGATTTTCCCGAAGGATGGTAGCCTGGGGGCGGTCTTTGGTTCCTTTGGCGGTATCATCAAACATCATGAGTGCTTCATCAGAAGTATCTTCTACCGGCACAACAGCCTTGAACCAGTCCTTGCCACGAATGCGAGAGACGTTGATAATCTCAGTATCGGCATCCATTGAGACTACTCCAATGCCCAGTTGCTCATTGTAGGTTGAGACCTGCAAGGTAGAAGTTGTAGCGCCAATCTTCTTGGAATCAGCCAAGACAGCAGAAGAGGATGCCGTGACGGTAAGCCAATGCAAAGCATCGTTAATCTTCGACTTGATGATGTTATCCATATACAAATCGTCCTTCTCATCGGTGATTTCCGATGTGTTGTTGGATTCCTCGTCTATGCACCAACGTACTGCCTTTATGATTTCCTCTACACTCATTACACCTTATTATATATATGTTACTCGTTAAAGTCTGGGAAAATAAGACCAGCCTTAGAAGCATGCTTCATGGCAGTAGCAAGGGTCTTGCATTCCTTGTCAAAACGATTATTTACGTAATTGATAACCTCGTCTGCTGTGCGAATATCTCTGACCTCTTCATTCATTGGAGGCTGCTCTTCCTGCACAATATCCGACTCTTCGAGAGTTGTGCGAATGCAAGTAACCTTTCCGCTCTTAACCAATTCGTGGCTATCCAAAAGGTCTTGTGCATATTTGTTGCGAAGAGTAAGCTCTGGGCATTTGCGCATATAAGTGTTGCCGTGAGTAAAGTTGTAGCGCATAGTATTACCGCTAACGCCGGAAAGCGTAAGGCTCACATTATTGCACAGTTCATTATATCTATATGTCTTAATCATTATTTTCTATTTTAATAACAAAGGGACAGGGCTTTCAACTCCTGCCCCTTTGCGTGATTATATTATATATTAAAGATGAAAAAGAAGCCTTATGCAGCAACGTCCATGCCGGCATACAAGTTCCACTTTGTACCATCGTACTCGTAGACCTTGCCCTTCTCGTATGTAGTCTCATCCTTGGTGTAATCCTCGGTCAAAGCCACCTTCATGCCTTTAGCAGCAGTATCAGGGAGAGTCTTCAAGGAAATGATGCTGTTCACGATGCCAGTAACACCAAGGTTGGTAATGAATGCCTCTGGACCGACCAGGATAGAGTTGTAGCCACGAAGAGCGATACAATCAGCCTCGATGTGCATGTAACGCTTAGCCTCACGTGGGTCATAGCCATCCTTGCTCATGTCGTTGGTCTTATCCTTGCCCTTCTCCTTCACGTAGTGGCGAGCACCCTTCAAGTCCATACCAACCATGCAGTCTTCCATGTGCATCATGTCAAGAGTCTGATCCCAAACGAAATCAATAGTACCGTAGTTGTCAACGTAGCGAGAGAAGGTAATGTCGATTTCCTTGTGGGTAGAAAGAACCTCTGTGCGACCCTTTGGAATCTCAATGTTCATCAGGCGCTTGATGGCATTCTTACCACAGAACATGTAGATGTGGTCCGACTCAGAGAAGTCTGTGAACATCAACATACTGATAGCGGTCAAATCCTCGTACTTGTAAACCTCACCGATACCATACTGGTTGGTCAGCTGATTCAAGATACCCTCAGCGAAGTAGGTGTACTCATCAGCGCCATCATTGGTTGTAGAGTGAATGCGAGCCTTAGTACCCATCCAATAAGAACGCTCAGCACGCATCTTGTACTTGTTGAGTGCATCTTCCTTCATATCCTTCACGGTATGAGGAATCTTCTTCTTCATGGTCTCGAAGTCCTCGGTGAAGACGATAGAGAATGCTCGCTTCTGGAGATATACATCAGCAGAACGTGGCTGATAGTTCTCAGCAGGAACCTTCATCTGAGACTCAGAAAGCGCTGTTGAAGCAGCAAGGATGACAGTACCAGTTGGAATATCAGGGCAAGTCATGTTCTCCAAGAACTCGCAATCTGCATTCTCCTCGTTAGCCTTACCGTTGATAGCCTGCAAGGTAACCTCAGTACCAGCCTTATTAGCGCTGGTAACAAAGAGAACCAAACGACCCTCACGTACTGTAGTAGAACCACGCTTGTAACCAGCTACGGTAGGAACGATAGCGGTAGAACCCTCATAGAATGGCTTCAAAGAACCAGAGAAGTTGGTCTTGGTAAGCTTGATGGAAGCACCGGCAGAAATAGGCTGCGTAACCTCACCGTCCAAGGTCTCACCACCATAACGTGCGTGCTTCTTCTTGTAACCAGTACATGGAACGGTTGTGGTAAACTTCTTAACGATAGAAAGGAGAGGCGTATGATATGGACGGAACTTGGTTTCACCCGTGTCCCAGTCTTCCTCTTCAAGACCACCTCGGTCCATCTGTGTAGCAGAAGCCTGTGTACCAGTCAAAGACTGACCAGCAGTTTTACCACCAGGGGCAAGCATGTCGTTCTTATCCTTATCAACCTGCTCATTGGCAGCAGTCTCCTCAGTTGTGGCAGGCTTAGCGCCCGGCTCGTTCAAGTCAGGCTCAACAGCATCACCAACAGCCATTACACCACCGCCTGTAACAACAGCAAGAAGCATCAGAATCATCTTGAAGATGAACTGACGATTAGAAAAATAATTAATTACTTTCTTCATTTTATACTTATATTTATGGATTAATAATCTTGTGTTAACCAATATCATCAAAGAAGCTGGATGCTCTCTTCTTTGTCTTCTTAGCTGGTTCATTCCCTGCACCCGAACTAGACAGCGAAGGAGGAATGCCCTCTGTTGCAGAAGAGCGGACCTTATTCTGAATCTTCTCGTTTCGGGCTTGCATGGCAGCTTCTTCACGTGCGGAAGAAATATCAGAGTCGTAGTTGTAGGCATTCTTGAAGAGATTCCATGTCTCAGAAGAGATATTTCCTTCCTCGGCATCCTGAATGACTCCCCAAACCTTACCGTAAAGGTCGTTTGCCTCATCATCGGAAAGACCTAACTTCTGCAAAGCCTCATAAGACTTTCTCAGATTTTCATCCAACTGCTGGCTGTGCTTTTCCTGCTCGGCTACCTTCTCCTGAAACTTAGCAATCTGATCGGCTACCTTCTTGGAAAGCTCTTCGTCTTCAAGAGCAGCCTTGATGTCAATACCCTGCGAAGCCATCCACTCAAGTGGGTGCATGCCCTTGCGTGTAGCATCAAGAACCATGGCGCCAAGCCACTTGTTGTTGTCAAGCATCTTACTCAATGCCTGACCACTCTCCTCATACTTTCCAAGCCTATCGGCATCGTCATTCATGGCAGCATAACGAGCTTCCTTGTCTTCGAAGTCGATGTCAGAATGGCGCTGCGAGAAACGCTTGGAGAAGGCTGTACGATTAGGTCGCTCGTCAACAGGTGGAGTCTCCTGCTCTGCTGGAGCTTCCTGCTGCGTAGCATCCTCTGCGTTCATTTTTTCTAATTCTTCTTTTGTCATAGCTATAACTGTTTGAAAACTTTTCGGCAAAAATGCAAAGAAAACAAAGAAGTTTTGCGGTATTCCAAATCAGTATATATCAGCCGATTGGAACACCGCAAAGAAAGCTGCGATTTTACCTATTTTTGCGCCTATAATTAACAATGTGTAAATAAATATGGCAAAGGCAAAGTTATTAACACTTAGTAGAGTGATGCCTCGGCATAACAAATATGATTCGGTCAAGGCTCGAAAGCTGAGACAGGAGCACGGCAAGGACTGGGAGCTTCTTACCCGATGTAAGAATGACTGGAATAACCTGAGCGGTGTAAGAGAGACGAGAGCAAGAACCATGAGATACTGTAACGGCGAACAGTGGAGTGACACCATCAGAGTTTATCATCGTGGCTATTGGGAAGAAATGTCTGAAAAGACCTATATGCAGAAGCGAAATCAGACACCAATGAGCAACAATATCATGATAAGCATCTTGGAATCTATTGCAGGACTCTATGCCAAGCAGGGAACAGAACCCGTCTGCTTTGCAAGAGATAACGATTCCAGACAACTGAGCGACATGATGAGTGCCACCATGCAATGTAACTGGCAGACCACCGGCATGCAGGATTTGCTGAATCACCTTATCAAGGACTATCTGCAGGGCGGTCAGATGTTTGTGAGGGAGAGCTGGGAAGACCGGGAGCTGGAAATGCCTGACGCTTGGACGGACGCAATGGAACCAGACCACATGTTCTTTGAGTGTGGAAGCGACCCAAGACATAATGACGTTTGTCTGATAGGCTGTCTGCATGACGTAAGTAAGGAAGACCTGTATCAGAAGTTTGCCCGAAGGGAATACGGACTGACAGTTGATGATCTGAATAGGATTTTTGACATTCATGATGTAGACGATAGCAGTTATGGCTACGAGTTCAACGAAGAAAAGGCTTTGGATAATCTCAGCTTCGATTACACCAACAAGGGAAGACACTACGTAAGAGTGATTGAGGTATGGAGTACGGAGACCAAACCTAGACTTCAATGCTTCGACCCTATAGCCAAGAATATGAACAATGCCTGGTTCCGTGTGGACCTAGAAGATACGGCAATGATAAACAAGCTGATTCAGGAGAACGAGAAGCGCAAGAAGCAGTATGACGAATACGGTGTGCCGGAAGAAGACCGTGCTTACATCACATCGGAAGAGCTTTCAGATAAATACTGGTACTACACCTTCATGGCTCCTGACGGTACGGTACTATGTCGTGGCGAATCTCCTTACGATTTCAAGAGTCACCCATACACCATGAAGCTTTATCCATTCATCAATGGAGAGATTCATCCGTTCATGACCAACGTGATAGACCAGCAGCGCTACATCAACCGCCTGATCGTGATGAACGACATGAGCATCAGAAGCAGCTTCAAGGGATTCAAGATGATTCCTACAACCGTGCTGGGAGGAAGAACACCAGAGCAGTTCATGGAAGAGGCAATAGAATACGATGGATGGATATTCTATACACCAAAGAGAACGATGCCGAACGTGAAGCCAGAGATTATCACTTCGAATGCAGTGAATATCGGAACGAACGAACTCTTGCAGATAGAGCTGAACCTTATCAGAGAAGTAACCAACGTGAGCGGTGCTTTGCAGGGCAAGACTCCTTCTGCTGGTACATCGGCTGCAAGATATGCGCAGGAGAGTCAGAATGCAACCACTTCGCTCTGCACCATCCTATCCGACATGGAAATCTTTACGGAGAAGCTGGCGATGAAGAAATGTTCAGTCATTCAGCAGTTCTACGAGGACGGAAGAAAGATTTTCAACAAGGACGGTCTGAACACATACAGCTATGACAGGCTATCAGCAAGAGACATTCATTTCAAGATAAGCATCAAGAATGCAGCTGCATCCGCTGCCTTCAACACCTTGCAGAATGACGACTTGAAGGAATTGCTGCAGATGGGTGCAATCAACCTGATTCAGTACTTGCAGAACGTAAACAAGCCTTATGCAGACAAGCTTCTTGCCAGCGTACAGCAACAGCAGGCACAACTGGAACAGATGTATCAGCAGCAACAGGCAATGGCACAGCAGCAAGGCGGCGGTCAGGTAGTAGACGGAATCGTACGGGGTGCAGACCAGAACGCTGTAGCCCAAGCTATGAATTTGTATAACAATCAAGCAGCATAATATGGAATTACAGATAACGATAGACTGGAGTCATGTCAAGAATGCGGTAAAGAAACATCTTGCCATCATGGGCAAAAGACAGAAGAATCAGGAAGGGAACACTGCCTTTGCAGGAATCACCCTATCAAATGCGGAAGAGGACGTGATGAAGCAATATATCAACGCCGCCGTGGAAACCTTTGTGGGAGAAATGGCACAGCTGGTAACCTATTATGATAGCGGTGATTTTCTGATATTTAAGATAAACAATTCACGCTGGGCAGGGGCAGAGACGAGTGTAACGGTTCCATTCGAAGGGAATCTGATAGGTTATGTTGTGGCTTACGTAGCAAACGCCGTACTGGGAATGAATTATCCGGAGCTGGCAAAGAAGTATGAGAGCGACATGACCAATCATCTGAATGCCGCCATCAAGCTGGTTTATCACAAGACCCCACCGGCAAGCAGCAACACAAGTCTGACAGACATGACAGGCGAAATAATAATTGACTAAAAAGGATAAGCTATGATCATAAAATTTCAAATTATCAAATCGGTAGTGATGGAGGCAGTAAAGTCGACAACCTACCTGAAAGCAAAGATAGATACTGCGGCAGACGAAAAAGCAGCGAAAGTAAGCTTTAACGAGGCTGCCGGCGACGATGAGGTTCACGAAAGAACGCTGACTCACGACTTTGATACAGCATTGGAAGTATTGAAGACCATCTTCGTAGACTATCTTGTGCCAACGCCTCAAACTATTGGCGACAACGCCATCTACTATGGAAGCAGAACGGATGATATAGTGGAGTTCACCCTATCAGTATCAAGACGTTATAACGGAACGCTGACCGATGCACTGGCAAGGCTGTCAGCAAGATACGTGGAGGACTATATGATATACCAGTGGTGGCTGAAAACAACAAACCTGAAACAAGCGGAGCCATACCAAGCTACACTTGCATCAGATGAGATAGCCATCAGAAAGTGCTTCGTGATGAGTGGTCCGCTGGTCCCAAAGGTTCCTTATTCTTCCACATTGACCGCCAAGGTTGACGGAAGCGACACGGACGGTGGCGTTACAGTAGCAGTAGAGAACGATGAAGTGACCCTATCCTACTCTATTGATGATGGGGCTATTGATGATATTGAGGCAAGAAGCAGCGACCCTTGTATCTTGGAAGTTCACAGAATGCAGGAGCCTCATACCTTCTGGCTGAGACCACTGAACACCGGAGTGGCTTACGTGACATTATTCTCACGTCACAGCGACAATCTGAAAAAGGAAATTGAAGTAACCATAACAAAGGAGGTATAACATGGAGTTCAATTCATTACACCCTACACATCACATCAGAGAGAAAGGATGGAAGCCTGAGCCAAATCCTTTCCTTCCGAAGCCTCCACGTCCTGCCCATGTGTATTTCGACAAGCACATCTTTATCTATTCCAACCAACTTTGGTATGATATAGATGCAACAACCCACATGATGGGCAGAGTAAGACAGGAGAGTGACCCGAACATAGCGAATACCGTTCCGACAAGTGAGAACACGCAGGAAAGACCGCTTTTCTATAGATGGTTCGACAAATACCTGAAAAAGGCAGAAGGTCTGCTTTCTGCCTACATCATGAAACCGCAGGGCGTGGTAAGAGACAATGCCTTGAAGGAATGGGATGAGAAGGAAATGTGGCTGAGAATGCCAGATTACTGGGACGATGCAAGACTGGACGAACTGGTACAGGCAATACATCATTATATATCAACAGGCGCTCTGTATGAATACTTCCTGCTGACATTGACAAGTAAAGACCCGCTGACCGTTGATAAGGCTACACAGCTGGGAGACGATGAGCTGGAGATTCTAGACGCAGCCAATGCCAGCAAGCCAGGGGGTATGATTCATACACTGAAACCATTTGGATAAAAAGGAAAGGAAGGCTTATGGAAGATTTAGAGTATGACGAGTTTAAATCGGTAAGGGAATTTCAGAAGGAGAAGAAGGAAAAAGCCAAGACCATTCTTCCGGCAAGGAAGAGTGCGCAGAAAGAATATATCAGAGATTTCTTGGCAAGGAATCAGGAAAAGTTTGAAGAGTGCATGGATCAGCTGGCAGAATATGACCCTAAGACATACGTCACCATCTACAAGGACCTGACCAAACACATGATTCCTAAACAGAGCGAGGTAAGCGTGACGCATGGACTGGACGAAGACTTCAAGCAGCTGGCAGCACTGGCACAGACCAAGACAGACAACAATGCCTTGGACGTTACGCAAGTTCCGCAGATAATGGATGCGGATTTTGAAGAAATAAAGGAGTTGGGCGATGGCATTAGTTAGAGAAGTAGATATTGACGAACTCGTTGCCGAGAACAAAAGGCGATACGATGAGATTTATGGCACCTACGACCCTTGGACGGGCGAAGGCTGCTATGATTTCGAGCAACGTGAACTGCTTGAACTTCCCGACTTCATGATTCCAAAGATGTGGGTTCCCAAGGAATGTATGCGTACCTTATTATATAGGGGACTGAAACAGCTTGGCAGCATGAAGGAATACATCATCAGAGTATGGGGCAAGCAGTATGAAGAGAAAAGCTATTACACCAGACAACTCAAGATGGTACTGACCTTTGAGATTATGAAGGTACGATTCAGGGAAGACCCTGAGTTTGCCCTTTATGCTACAGACAAGATTGAGGATAAGGTAAGCGGTGACATGATTCCTTTCAAGCTGAACTATCCTCAGCGAAAACTCTTGAAGATATTTGAGGATTTGAGAACCAGCGGCAGGGCTATCCGTGTAGTTATCCTGAAAGCCCGACAATGGGGTGGTTCTACCCTCACCCAGCTTTACATTAAATGGTTGCAGGATTTCCGTAAGGACGGTTGGAATGCTATCGTACTTGCCCAGCAGAAGAACACAGCAAAGAAAATCAAGGCGATGTATCGAAAGGCTTTGGAGAACCAACCGGGTTGGACGATTGGCAGACCGGGAGCGAAGCTTCAATTTTCTCCTTACGAGAACTCGCCTGACGATTTCCAAGTTACGGACGGAATGAGGGCAATCCGAAGAAGTACACTGACCGTAGCATCCTTCGAGAACTTCGATTCCGTGCGTGGTAGCAACTTCCACTGTGCCCACTATTCAGAGGTGGCTTACTGGAAGAAGACGCCAGAGCATGATCCTGAGGGTGTGATTTCATCAATATCGGGTGGTATCAGAAACCAAGAGGATAACCTAGAGGTATTCGAGAGTACCGGCAAGGGTAATTCGGGATTCTTCTATGAGAAATGCCAGTTGGCGATGGACCCGAAGAACAATGATGCCTATTCATTCCTGTTTATTCCTTGCTTCTTTATCGAGCACGATATGGAAGAGGTGAAGAATGAGCGTGCCTTTGCCCGATGGCTGTTGGAGAACAGAGACAAGAGTAGCAACCCGAAGGGCTACCGAGAAACCGGTAAGTTCTTCTGGCGAATGTGGGAGAAGGGTGCTTGCTTCCAAGCCATTGAGTGGTACAGAAACTTCCGCAACAAGTTTACTACCCATTCCTTCTGTGCAACCGAGGCGCCAGTGGATGAGGAAGATGCTTTCAGAAACTCAGGTAATCTGGTATTCAATCCGTACAGTATTGATGATTTGCAGAAGAAGTACAAGCGTGAACCGCTCTATACAGCAGACATCATCGTTGACGGTAACAAGAATGACTCAACCATTGAGAAATCGAAGGTGAGCATCAGAACGGATGGTGACGGAGACTTGAAGATATGGGCAGTTCCCAACGTCTTGCAGGTGGAGAACAGATACTTGGTGAGCGTGGATATTGGCGGTAAGAGTACCACTTCCGACTATACCGTCATGACGGTGATAGACCGATTCGGTATGATTCCTACCGTCAAGGGAAAGCCGAAGGTAGTGGCTAGATACAGAGGGCACGTTAGACATGACAAGCTGGCATGGATGGCTGCTGCGCTTGCCCATTACTATGACGATGCCCTGCTGGTGATTGAGAGTAACACGGCAGATAGAGAGAAGAACAACAACACGGAAGGTGACCACTTCGGAAGCATCCTTAATGAGATTGCCGACTACTACGATAATCTTTATCAGCGTACTACCAGCCCGGAAGATGTGAGCGACGATGTGCTAGCAAAGTATGGCTTCCAAACCAACAAGCTTACAAAGGGATGGATAATTGACAACTTGGAGCAGTTTGTGGATGATATGCTCTGGGACGAACCAGACAAGGAAATGTATCATGAGCTGAGAATCTATGAGCGACATGATGATGGAAGTCTCGGCAACATCGTGGGCAACGGTAATCATGATGATGTGCTGATGAGTACGGCAATCGGTCTTTGGGTGAGTGCCAACGACATGGAGAAGCCTCAATGGAAGAAGAAAGAAAAAACAAGAAGCGGTGGTGACGGTGTACATACTGCTGCAAAAATCTAAGGAAATGTTGAGTGTTGAATGTTAAATGTTGAATTATTATGGAGAGAAACTTGGATAGAAAGACTTTGAGTTTTAGCAAGGGAATGACGAATGTGCCGAGTGACTTGCTTTCAGACGATTCAGAATTGCTTGAGTCTGACGGTTTTATCTTTCGTGATGGGGAAATGAAACCTATTCAGAATCCTGTCAAGATTGGCGAGATTACGGGGCAGAAGATCATGTTCGTCCACAAGATGGCTGATTACGAGAACATCATTGCTTACGATGAAGACCGGACCATCTACTGGTATGTTAGGGGAAGCAACGGAATCGAAATGCCTCCTAGTGGAGTTCCTGCAAGTTTTGAAGTTGGAAAAGTAAAAGGCATCAAGAGTACAGGTAATACGTTGGTTGTTGCTACAGAGGAAGGTTTGCATTACCTTAAATATAAAGGAAACAAATACAAGAACCTTGGAACGGAGTTGCCTAAACCGGAAGTGCACTTCTATATGTTTTATGCTGGAAACGTAAAAGCTGATTCAAGCATTAAATATGAAGGGTTCGTAAATCGTAAAAAACTAACCATCCAATATGATGCCAATGGTAACGTGTGCAAAATCCAAAAGCTTCGCTACATAAACAATAGAGGTGATACAGGCTTGAACAATATTAATGTTACAACAAATCCCCCAATGAGCAAGGAAGAGTTTTGGGCGTATGGAGTGACCGACGATGAAGATAACAACAAGAACTTGTTTCAGTCAGCTGTAGTTGGCCATGTGTCTTCCATTATCAACAAAGCAGCAGAAGATAATATTTTCTTGTTTCCGTTTTTCGTAAGGTCGGCGCTTAAATTATTTGATGGAACGTACGCACGCATTTCCAATCCAGTTATCTGTTATCCATGCGTAACAGCAAACTGCAATTCCTATGTTTACGAAAAGGAAGCGAGCATCAATCTGTACGGATATACTCTTTCATATTCCATTTCTATACCAAATAGTGATGATTGGAAAGATATAGTTAAGAACATCAGTCTGTTTGCAACCAAAGGCGTGCAACCATTCAAGCTGGATAAAGACTGGAAGTTTGCATATCCAGACGAAGTGTACGGAAAAGCATCTAATGACTTCCTAAGTGGCGATGTTTATAAGAAATCTATATTTTCAAGAAATGGTGGTTCTACAGACGAGCCATGTATGAGAATCATGCCTGAATATAAAACGGAAGACGATATTAGAGAAGAACTACTTGGCAGAAGCGTGTTTTACAAGATAGAACAGATAGAAATCAACTCTTCTAAGTTGAACGGCACAACACAGAAGGCGGAAATCAAGGACGGAGTTTTGTCCAATCTTGAGACACAGGAACAGCTGCAGAAAGATGATTACTACGGCTGGGCACACTACGTTTTTGACAAGATGTTTGCATACAACGGGAGATTGAACTCTTTTGGCGCAAAGAGAAAGCCTTTCGATGGGTTTAATCATTTCACGGCTCTAGACGGTGAACCACGAAACGAATACAAATACTACGTGAAGATTGAAGCAAACTCCATGTCAACATGGGTAGAATCAGAGGCGGGCATCGGAAGAACATGTGCGCTGACCGGTTGGTTCTATTATCCTGACCCTAATGCGTCAGAAGTAATCGTATATGATCCACAGCATCAAAGAGGAATCCGATTTGAGCTGCAACAGCATCCTCGTCTGAACGGCGCTTACCATTTCGGAAAACTGGAAAATGATGTAAGTTGGGATACAAGCATAAGCATTCCTTCTACTGATAACGGTGCTCAGGAAGATTTGAACTCTCAGATATTCACTTCTGTAGTGAACAATCCGTTTGTGTTTGAAGCATCGGGAGACAATACAGTAGGCACCGGCAGGATCTTGGGCATTGCAGCCAACACCGAGGCGGTAAGCCAAGGACAGTTTGGTCAATATCCTTTGCTTGTATTTACGGACGAAGGAATATACGGTATGTCGGTTAATTCGGAAGGCTTGTATAGTGCCAGTCACCCAATTTCAAGAGAAGTATGTAATGAAGATTCGCCGTTTGTACCTACAGACAGACTGGTATACTTTACGTCTAAGAGAGGATTGATGGCTTCTAGCGGTGGTCAGGTAGCGTGCATTAGCGAACTGCTCAGAGGGCGAACACCAAGAAACTTCATATCAGTGGGTGATGGAAAATTCCTGGAGTTTTTGGCGAATTGCCTTATCGCCTACGATTATCGGGATTCCCTGCTGAGAATATTCAGCCAAGATAAGGACTACCAGTATATATATAATATGGTAGACAAGACTTTCTCTATAGAGAACAGCGGAATAATGGCTAAGGCTGTAGTGAATGATTATCCTGATAATCTGATACAAGATACTAACGGAAACGTCTACTCACTCATGGCTAAGCCAGACATCAACGATGATACGGACAACTACAGAGGCTCCTTCACTACCCGACCATTGAAGCTGGGCGGTAGCATGAACTTGAAATCACTCAGAGCAGTGAAACATCTGTTTGATTCCGACAACGGAAAGATTGCCATGGAGATTTACGGAAGCAACGACTGCAAGCACTGGTGCAAGTTGCCAAGTGTAGGTGGCAAGCCTTGGAAATACTTCACGTTCAAATATACGTTGACGAACTTCAAGGCAACAGATTCCTTTGCAGGTAGCATCGTTGAAATACAGAACAGAAGAGAAGACAAAATCAGATAAATTCTTCTTCCATAAGTTGATAACATAATAGAAGGCGGCTACTCGTGATGAGCAGTCGCCTTCGCAAGTTAATAACTAAAAATCAACTAAACCTATGAAACATTTTACGAAGAAATCCTATTGAATATCCTAACCAGAAGCACCAAAAATGCAGAAGTCCGTTGATATTCGGCACGGCCATGGTAAAGAGAATGAACGGCATTGCCTTCTTGGCAGCCTCTTTCCACCTGCCGGTCTTTCCCCACATGATGCCAAATGCGGCAAAGAGAAACCCCGACAACCCCATTGTCGACTCTGTAACGAACATGGGCAGGAAGCTGGCTGCTACTGCTGCCACGAACGAAAGGGTTACATCTATCTTATTCTTTATACTCCAAAGCACCATCAGATTGATGAGCAGATGGAATAAGTTGACATGAAAGAAGCTGTAGACGAAGTGATTCTCTATCGGGCATCCCTGATAGAACCCGATGTGCTGCGTACATAGAGCCAAGCAGACAAGACTAAGAATCAGCTTGATCAGAAAGTTTCTTCTTACGAAGGTCCATTTCCCTATAACTCTTTCCATATCTTTTGCAATAATTGAAGATGAACATCATATTCTTTGGCTTGATGAAGAATTCCGGTGCTGGCTCACTCACCAAGAACTGACAGATGAACCAAAGTGATTTACCGAGGAACTCTTTTTTCTGAGACATTTCCATCAGCTTATCATACAAGGAGTAATACATTCTCCTCTTGTTGGGCTTCATGTTGTCAACGGTTGAGAAATCACCAACAACCATTTTTTCAAGCTTTCTGTACGCCTGCTTGGGAGATACATAATATCTCGGAGCTGGCGATTTCACCACCTTCTCGTATGCTTCCTGCTGTGAATGGCAGGTAGGGGCTATAGCCCGATACGCCTTCATCAGGTCATCCCTCTGTCTTTCAATCAGTTCGAAATTTGTCTTCGTCATAAACACGCTAGTTAAGATGGTGCAAATATACAATTTATTTAGATTCTAACAAAATAAACGCATAAAGATTTAAATAAGTTTAATATTAGACCGATTTTCATGGCATTACGAAAGGAAAAGCTTAATTTTGCAACAAAATGAGATGCAAATCTCAGAAGAAGTTAGCAAAAAGTAAAATTAAACCATAAAATCATAACAAAATGAGAACAAAACAGGAAACACCTCTCTCGGAAGAGGAGAAAGCCTTAGTTATGGAAGGCTTATTGAGTAGGAAGATTTGGAGGTTCTATGAACTTCTAGCAAAGTGGGCACCCATACTGTTGATGCTTGGTCATTGGTACGGAGTATGGGACTATGGGCATTATCCCTAGACCTACCATCACAGATACCAACTACAACGGTAACTGCATCATCTGGATTTACGTGCTGGCGTATATCTATATGCCTTTATCCATGATTCCCGTGAGTTTCTTTTTCAGATACTGCTGGATATATCGCATTCCGTTCTTCTATTTCTTGGGCATCAATGCCATCAGATTGTATTATCAGCACTGGCTCATCACTCCAGAGCAACTGGAAATGCACCATGTATTTATTATATTCACTTTAATGCTATACGCTTATGGATTTATCAAAATCGCTCTATCACGTAGCAAAATCTGCATTCCGCATGCTCCAAAACGATGAATGCGGATTCACAGAGGAAGAAGAGCAAATCGTTCAACGTAATCTCCTGTACTGGATGGAGAGAAGACATCACTTTGATGAGCACTCAGGAAGAGCCTGCATTGCGAACATCTACTACTTTGACAGTGATGTACACAAGGAGTATGCGCCTTACTTTGACTTTGAGGAGCTGAAGAAGGAATACGACCGCTTGGCTTGGGACATTCCTGACTACAACTTCTGGGATTTTGCAGTGACGATGAATAAGATGTACGCTGACCACATTGACGTGGTAGGTAGATGGTCCAAAAGTAAGGAAACAACAAGGAAAAGGATTTCTGAACTGTCTGTCAGTTTCCTTTGCGACGAGTCAACAAACCACCCTACTGATAAAATCTGGTGGTACATGAATAGCTAGTTTGGAACACCGCAAAACGTATTGGGAAGACCAGTAACTTTGTAGCCATTAATCAAAAATAAATGATATATGGCTGAAATAATTCATACATTCTTGCAAGAGCACCTGTATAGGTCGGCATTAATCATTGCCATCTGTATGGGTGCTCTTATCATTTCTATGGGCGTGGACCTGTTCTTCGGCATCAAGAAAGCGAAAGAGAACGGACTGGCTACGACAAGTACTGGATTCAAGAAGACTTGCGACAAGGCGAGGAAATACTTCTCTCCTTTCATGGTAACGGTCTGCATAGACCTGATAGCCTGTACGGTTCTCCCCTTCCCGATTTTCTCCATGATTTGGGTTGGCTATTGCGTGTTCTGCGAGTTCGTGAGCGTAAGGGAAAAGAGCTGGCAGAAGGCTGAGATACGGAAGCAGGAGAAGACAGTAAGTATACTCCTAGAGAACAAGGAAGATCTGGCTAGGGCGTTTATGGAGATAATGAAGGAAGCAGACAAGGAGGCAAAGGCATGAAGATTACGAGGAAACAAATGATAAATGCTGTAGGGAATGTTGACAAAGTTGACGTTCTGCTACATTACATCAATGTCTATCTTGATGTTTTTGAAATCAACACACCTCTGAGGGCTGCACATTTTATGGCTCAATGCTGTCATGAGACTGGTGGCTTGATATATCTGAGAGAGAAAGGATCATCAAAGTATTTCAAGAAGTATGAGCAGGGAAGACTCGGCAAGATGCTTGGCAATACTCAGGCTGGAGACGGTGAGAAATACAAGGGCCGCGGCTTGCTGCACCTTACTGGCAGAGCCAACTACAAGGCTTATCAGAAGTCAGGATATTGCAAGGGCGACATCATGGAGAATCCGGAATTGCTGGAGCAGCCGATTGGTGCTATCAAAAGCGGAATGTGGTGGTGGATGAAGCATAAACTGAATGCTCTTGCCGACAAGGATGCTTTCGAGGCAATCACCAGAAGAGTAAATGGCGGAACAAACGGTCTGGAAGACCGGAACAGATGGCTAAGAATTTGGAAAAAGGAGTTATGCGCATGAAATGGTATGATATTAGGTTTTGGAAATGGGCGTGTATAGCCTTGGTTGTTGGTGCTATCCTGCTAGCCTTTACTGGCTGCAAGACGAAGGAGTATATCAAGGTTCCCGAATATCACACGGAATACATTGTGAGAACCGACACTGTTGCCAAGACGGACAGCGTATACTTGAAGGATTCGGTGTTTGTCTATCAGAAGGGTGATACGGTGGTGATTAGCAAGGTTGCTTATCGGGACCGCTACCATAATATATATAAGGTGAAGCTTGACACTATCTTTAGGCATGATTCTATTGAGGTTCCTGTGCCATGTGAGCGGACACTTATCAAAAGTGAGCAGAGATTAATGACGCTAGGAAGGTGCTATATTGCCTTTCTCTTCTTAGTGGTTGTTGTCGGAATTGGATTTGCCGTTTGGTATCATAATAAAAAATGCTAGCGTATGGCTGAGATTAGTGAAGAACTCAAGATGATTGATTCGCTCCTGATGGAATTTCATGATCGCATTCAGAGTGGAAGATGCTTAACTAACAAACAGCAAAATGCTTTCATGTTAGATTTTCTGCACCGCATCGCCAACAAGGACGAGCCTATCAGCAAGGCTGAGGCATGCAGCCATGTCCATGTTTCCAGGGCTACCTTTGACCGGTTGGTCAAGGAAGGAAGACTTCCAAAAGGACAGAAGCGTAAAGGATGGACCGAACTGATTTGGTACGAAAAGGATTTGGATAAATACATAGATAAGCTGATATAATTTTACTTTTTTAGTTTTTCATAGGGTTTAAATTTATTATGTTAATTGTCTTTGACGAAAAAATCCCCACTCGGCTGTGATAGCTGGGTGGGGATAATTCTGTTTCCATAATTATTTTTTAACGAAAAACATACCACTACACCAGTCGCTGCTTTCAACATTATTATGAAGCTTGGTGCATCTGCCGATAAACTCATTACCTTTATAATGCTTACAACGACTACACTCCTTTGAATTTCTCAAAATTGCACGAAATATGCTAACGTTAGCACTCGGACAATTTGTCTTATTCCATCTGATAACCGCTTCCTTATAGAGATACTTTAATCTAGGAAAGAATCTACTATCTTCCTTAATTGAATATTCTGAATCGAAGTAACGTAAATCCGTACTTTTTCTCATTATTTTCAAAATCTTCTTTGCTAATCTAATCTTCATACGCTATAATTGCTTTAATTTATTGATTATCTTGGTAAAGCGGTGCATGTAATCAAAGTTAACGTTTTCACCATACTCACACACCATTCTGTCATATAGCCAACGTAGATGCTCCGCATCCTCGTGGAACTCATCAATATCTTGTTCGTCTAAGACTATTTGTTTCTTCATACGTTACTTCTTATGACAAGGGCAACTTTCTGCGTGAACAACGCAAACACCATGTTTCGTGTCCACAACCAGATAATCGTGTCCTTCCTCGGTGAATACTGATGTACCAATCTTCTTTGCAGGTTCATTGCTATTAGCCAAAGAGCGAACACCCTCAAATATCAATGCGCCTACAAACAAACACAAGACGAGCCAAACGGCTGATTTGAAGATATTAAAAAACTTTTCTTTCATACACTACTCTCTTTATCGAATTTATTGCCAATTCTTTCTATCTTACTGACTTCTATAACATCGTGAAGCCAACAAAGATGTTTATTCTCGCAGACTATCATAAAAGCATAGTTGTCTTCCGACCAAATCAATTCGGCAGTATGCCTAAATCCTATGAAATGTATTAGGTCGTGTTCAAACAATTCTTCTCCCCTACAGTCTTTCAGTCCTGTGAACTGGCAGACGGTAGAAGGGTCAACCTCTGATACGTTAAATCCATTTCTTAATATGGCAATTCTACCATCTTCTTTATGGATTAAATCGCCTTGCACCCAATCTCCATCTAAGGTGCTCTTTGCCTTGAACTTGATGTTTTCTATTTTCATAAGCTATTTCTTTTTCCAATATCTGCCAATTAAATAACCAATAACTCCACCCATAAAAGCTATAAATAGAATGGATAGGGTAAGCATAACATAAAATGCAGTCATAACTATTTCTCCTTTCCCATTTTAGTACGCATCATAAAATAGAATGCGAAATTATCAAAATCAAATCTGTTTCCAAGTGTACCATGAAAGCGATACTTAGTAAAACACTTTTTGCACTCACATACCATCATATAGCCATAAGGAGTATCACACCATCCGATGATGTTTCTTGCATCATCGTCATAGCTTTTATTATCACACTCCTCATTAGGACAATTAAGCCCATCGCTATACTCTATAGACTCCCAATTACTAATCTTCATCGGGAGCATTTCTTCCATTAAGCTTTTATCTGCCATAACTATTCCTCCTCTTTTACACCGAAAGTAGCGCCGTCAGCAAAGGTGAATAAATCCATAATTCCTGATAAAGACCATGCTGCATTTCCATTCAATGACATTCCACAAGTATCATCATCGGCCGCTGTAATTAAAGCATGATGCCCATCTTTTTTATCCTTCATCCACCCAAACGGCTGATGCTTTTCCATTTCCAGCCAACACTCTTCTGCATTCTTGAATGGGCGGTACTTTGGCTCTGGCTTGATGCGGTATCTTTGTGGGGTAGCTATGAGAGTATCAAGAAACAAACCTTCTTCGTCACCATCTATATCTATCCAACTATTGCCATTTGCTGAAAATTGGATAGTCTTGCCTTCTGCCATTGCTTGAAATATAGGCAGCAATCTCTGAATTTCTCCTTTATAAATTTTCTCCATTTTTAGTCCTCCAACTCTTTAAGTGCCAATATTAACTCATTTTGAATGTGAGATACAAAGCCTTCACTCAACTTTATTCTTTTTGAGCCAATCATCTTTGATACATTCTTTATGTGAACTATCGCTTTTTCTTTACTCATTGCTTACCCTCCTTTGCCTTTAAGTATCTTCGTTTGAAACTTTTAAACTGTCTGTTTATAGAATAAGCCTCTTCATCAAAGCCTTCCTCTAAAGTGCCTGACATAGCCATAAGAGATTCTGTTGCTTGAAAGAAAGCCTCAAAGTCCTTTTCTGTTACATTCATTTTTGCCATATTCTCTTCTTTTATTTATTAAACACTAATCCTACCTTGAGCAGCCATTGTGTATAAAAGCATTATACATAAGCCACAAAATCCTAGGATAACATAAATTGGTAACACCAAATTTCTGTCTCTAACATCTTTCATTACGTAAAACGTACCTATAGCAAGTGCGCATATAGAGCACATTAAGCCACACATAAATATCCAAAACATATTTTCTTCTTTTTACCCTCTCCCTTTTACAGGAAAGGGTGGTTAGTTACTCTGTTACAACTTCCCAGTCTTCCGCAAATACATCAGATACGGAAGGAACCCAAGAATCTGCTCTGCCATCTGGATTGACGATAAGCATCTGGTTGGTGTAGTCAATGTGAGGATTCTCACGACTCATCAAGATATTCTTAGCAGACTGAGGGAGTGACTGCATATTAGGAATGATGTCACCAGTGATATGAGAAGGAACCTGCTTCACGATAAACAAGCCCTTACCATTCCATCCCTTGCGTCTTACCGCAAGACCAGCCTTCAGCAAGTCAATAGCACCACCGAAGTTAACAGAGCCTACTTCACGGTAGGCGTCCTCAAACACACTCTTAGGAGACCAAGACTTATATCCGTCCTTGTACTCTACCAAGTAGCCATCTTCCTCAACGGTTGCTGGCTTAATTTCTCGACCAAGCACTTTCTGTGCTTCTTCCATAGTCATAGGCTCTGCCTTAACTACTTTTGTTCCAATAAACTTTTTCATATTACTTATATTTATATCCCATAAGGACGGTTGATTACTCGGCTACTTCAACGAACTTTCCGTTTTTAAGCTGATACCAAGTATCAGCCTTGATGTTTTCTCCATCAACGTACTCTGTCTTAACGCATATTGGAACATAACGATACTTCTCATCGATCCATTTCCATTCTGCTAGCGTTATCCATGAGCCTACCTTTGCTTTGGCTTCGGATTTGTTTCCAGCACACATAATAACGGAATCGTCTCCAGTGCTGTCAATCTGAGCAGAGTCGCCCGATGAACCAATCTGAGCAGAGTAGCCCGATGAACCAATCTGAGCATAGTCGCCCGATGAACCAATCTGAGCATAGTCGCCCGATGAACCAATCTGAGCAGAGTAGCCCGATGAACCAATCTGA
>ERZ1026888.109-NODE-109-length-50677-cov-29.985046_pt1 | contig 50677 bp, 43 predicted proteins | sample MGYA00380174_ERZ1026888 | MGnify/ENA primary metagenome ERZ1026888 (study PRJEB33269, sample SAMEA4719810) | human gut metagenome | biome: human-associated habitat; feature: organic feature; material: feces | place: Cameroon | collected 2013-10 ...
CCTCAGTACCGGGCATAATCTGCGCGAGCATGCCGCGCCAGCGCAGTTCTTCAACGAAATTTTTTGCCATTGTTTTTAATTAGTAATATAATTGGGTAATTTATTTTAAAGACTTACGGCACCGGGTCGTATCCCGAGCCTCCCCATGGGTTGCATCGCAATATTCGCCATATAGAGAGAGCCATGCCCTTGAAGAATCCGTGCTTGAGCAACGCCTGCCGTGCATATTCCGAGCAAGTAGGTCGGAATCGGCACGAAGCCGGAGTGTAGGGAGTGATGAACTTCTGATAGAAGCGTATGGGCTGCACGGTGAACCATGCGAGGGCGTGCGACAGCCATGCTAATGCATGTGCAAGCCAAGCGAGAGTAGATTGCCTATTGCTCATTGTGCAGCCTCCGCCGTTTTAGTGCCGTGCTCTATGCGCTCTGCCATACGCTGCAACAAATTGCTCATGCGGTCGGCAACTTCAGTCATGGAGCAGATACGGTCGGCAGTCCATATGAAGCACATCGACACGTTGCTACAGCCATCAGCGGCAAGACGCTCCACGAGAATGTGCTTGTTTAGCCGGTAAGCCTCGCGCACCTGACGCTTGATAAGATTGCGCTTCACAGCCCGCTTGAAGTAGCGTTTGGGCACGCTCACCATCATCTGCGCCAAAGGCCCTCGCTTGTCCTCGCTCCTCCCCTCGGCCATGTAGACTACGCGCAATGGCGAAGCCGTCATAGCTTTCGAACCGCCCCCACGAAAGAGGCGGTCGATTTGCTTTTTGCTGTTTATACGCTCCGCTTGCGGGAGAGAATACTTGGATATAGTCATAATGTGATGATGTAGAGGTGGTGCCACCTCATCCGTTTTTTTTACTTGTTGTTTTCGAGATACCAGCGCAGAGCCGCAGTCATCGACGGATGCTCCTTGGTGGGAGCCTCAAGGTCGAGACGGAATCCCTCGTCCTCCACAGCCTTTGCGGTAGCCGGACCGAATGTAGCTATGCGCACATCGCCCTGTTTGAAGTCGGGAAAGTTCTTTGTGAACGCCTTGATGCCGGTAGGACTGAAGAACACGAGCATGTCGCAGTCGAAGTTCTTCACTTCCTCCTCGGTGAAGTTGTTGCTAACTGTGCGGTACATCACGCATTCCTTGTGGTTAAGCTTCTTGGTGTCGAGCAGTCGCTGCACATCGTCGTTGTGTACATCGCTAAGCGGCACGAGATACTTCTCGTTCTTGTGCTTCACCATGGTTGGGATGAGCGAGTCGAGCTTGCCAGTAGTTCCGAAGAACACCTTGCGCTTGCGGTACTGCACGTATTTCTGAATATAGAGAGCGATGGTCTCTGTCACGCAGAAGTATTTCATGTCCTCGGGGATGGTGATGCGCATCTCCTTGGCGAGTTTGAAATAGTTGTCTATTGCGTGGCGTGAGGTGAAGACCACAGCAGTGAAATCCAACAGTCCGATTTTCTGCTGGCGGAACTCCTTGGAGCTGAGTCCTTCCACCTTGATGAATGGACGGAATACGAGTTCTACACCAAAATCATTAGCAATGTCGAAGTAAGGCGACTTCTCGCTTGACGGTTCGGGCTGGGAGACCAGAATTTTCTTTATCATTTCTCTATCAAAAAATATGTATCGTAAAAGTATATATTGTTCTTTATAAATTCACTTTCAAATAGTTGCCAACCATGGCAAGCACACCTACCAGCGTGGCCAATGGCAGCAATTCAAGCGTGCAAAAGTACAAAAAAATTTGCAAAGAATTGCCTAAATGTCTGAAAAAGATGATATATGCCTTGTAAAGCGACAACAATTTGAACACAGCTATCACTACTCCCGTGCATACGAGCGTCGTCTCGACAGGCATTTCGAAATAAGCCTGAAGCATCACCACCGGGAATAGACACACGCCCTCCATGGCTATGATGAATAGCAGCGACTTCATCCATAGGTCGTTGCTGCGCCTGTCGAAGAACACCCATCCCGCAAGCCAATAAACAGCCGACTTTACAAGCACGTAGCCCAAATTGATAAGCGCGAAGATGCCTATCACCTGATACTGGTCGATGATGAACGTGTCGGTGACACGTAACTGCACGTAGAAGAAAAATATGAGTGCGAAGAGCAGACAACTCTGCAACACCAGGAAGAACTGGAAACGCAGCTCGCTTGATGTCTCGGTTATGGAGGTAGTCTTGTCGCTGTGGGGCGGACGGAAGAAGTCCTTTGCCTGGCGCAGTATAAACCGCTTTGACTTGGCGTAGGCAACGGCTGCGAGAATGAAGCAGAAGAGCAACATGGCTGTTATCACGTTGTCGCGTGCAATGCCATAAGGCACTGGGTCACCCGCCACACCGAGTCGTCCGCCAAAGAGGTCGGGGTGAAACCAAGGCTTACCCGTGAAGTAGGACTCACGGTAGTACTTGGGCATATTGACATCGCGCCACGAATGCCCGGCTGTTTGTCCGGGCAAGTGGAGCGTGTCTGGCTGCTGACTCCACGTTATCTCCGATGGCTTTATGTGTGCCTGTATAGCGGAGTCTTGCTGCTCGGGCGTAGCATTCTTAGGCAGCCACGTGAGCACCTGTGCGGGCGTGGGCTGATAATGCTGGCGCGGTTGTTGTTTCGCTGCCACCGGCAGTCCGTCTTCGCCGAGAATTATCTCCTCGGAGTGAATGGAGTCAGTTACGTTCATAATATCAATTATTGTCAATTGTCAATATTCCAACTGTAATGCTTTGATTTACAGTCCAAACTCTTTCTTGATGTCGTCCACACGGTCGAGTTTCTCCCATGTGAAGAGTTCCACCTTCATCACCTTAGTCTCGTGATAGCGCGAGTTGAATGTCTTCTCCACCACCTCATTCTTGCGGCCCATGTGTCCGTAGGCTGCTGTCTCGCGGTAGATAGGCTGACGCAATTTGAGTGTACGCTCGATAGCCTTTGGTCGGAGATCAAAGAGTTTCTCTATCTTCTGTGCTATCTCGCCGTCGCTCATGTTCACGCGTGAGCGTCCGTAGGTGTTCACATAGATGTTCACCGGCTCTGCCACACCAATTGCGTAGCTCACCTGCACAAGCATCTCGTCTGCCACTCCGGCAGCCACCATATTCTTGGCGATATAGCGTGCGGCATAGGCAGCCGAACGGTCAACCTTTGAAGGGTCCTTGCCGGAGAATGCTCCACCACCGTGTGCGCCCTTGCCACCGTATGTGTCTACGATAATCTTGCGGCCTGTGAGACCAGTATCGCCGTGAGGACCACCGATAACAAACTTGCCAGTAGGGTTGACAAAGTACTTGATGTCGTCGTTGAAGAGAGCCAGCACCTTCTCGCTGTGAATCTCTGCCTTAACGCGAGGCATAAGGATATTGAGCACATCCTCCTTAATCTTGGCAAGCATACGCTCGTCGTCGTTGTCAAACTCGTCGTGCTGTGTGCTCACCACGATTGTGTCGATGCGCTGGGGAATGCCCTCCTCTGAGTATTCAACTGTCACCTGGCTCTTTGAGTCGGGACGCAGATAAGTCATCTCCTTACCTTCCTTGCGGATGTCGGCAAGCACACGCATGATGAGCTGTGCGAGGTCGAGAGTCACAGGCATGTAGTTCTCGGTCTCGTTGGTGGCGTAGCCGAACATCATTCCCTGGTCGCCGGCTCCCTGCTCCTCTTCCTCAGCACGGCTCACACCACGGTTGATGTCGTCGCTCTGCTCGTGGATGGCAGTAAGCACACCACATGAGTTGCCGTCGAACTGATACTCCGACTTGGAATAGCCAATCTGGTTGATGGTCTTGCGTGCGATGGCCTGCAAGTCGATGTAAACTCCTGAGCGCACCTCACCCATGATAACTACCTGGCCAGTAGTCACAAACGACTCGATTGCACAATGAGCGTGCTCGTCGTAGGCGAGAAACTGATCGACCAGAGCGTCGGAAATCTGGTCGGCGACTTTGTCGGGATGACCCTCTGAAACTGATTCTGATGAAAAAAGATAATTCATTTTTTCCAAATTTTAAAATTAAAAAACAGTGGAAAAACACCAATTACCGCTGTCCTACACATTATGCTATTATCATTATTCCATGCCGCCAAACCGTTGGCGATACGCATAGCACATGCGGTCGGACGTTGCAGTTTTAGCATTTTTTAGTGTGGTTGCAAGCAGCCAAATTCTTCCACATGGTTATACTTGTTTTTGAAATCGGATGCAAAGGTACTGCTATTTGCCGACATGGCAAAGAATTTATATTAAAAAGATGCAACAAAGAGATAACGAGGACCGCTTTATATTATTGAGAATACAAAAAGACTCGCTATATATTCTTTTGAAAAAGACATATAGCGAGTCATTATTTGTTTATCAATTACATTGTCAATTCATTACAGAGTCTGCTTAACCTCAATCTCGGTGAAGGTCTCCAGAATGTCACCCTGCTGGATGTCGTTGAAGTTGACGAGCGAGATACCACACTCGAAGTTGGCGGCAACCTCCTTAACGTCGTCCTTGTAGCGCTTGAGGGCAGCAATATCGGCTGTGTGAACCACGATACCGTCGCGCACAACGCGAGCCTTGTCGGTACGGTGAACCTTACCCTCGACAACGTAAGCTCCGGCAACGGTTCCGACCTTAGAGATCTTGTAAACCTCGCGCACCTCAACCTGACCGGTGATAACCTCCTTCTTAACCTTATCGAGCATACCAATCATGGCAGACTTAACATCGTCGATTGCGTCGTAGATTACTGAGTAAGTGTTGATTTCAACACCCTCCTGCTCGGCAAGCTTGCGGGCAGCAGCCGAAGGACGCACCTGGAAGCCCACGATGATAGCATCCGAAGCATCGGCAAGAGTAACGTCGCTCTCTGAAATCTGACCCACAGCCTTGTGGATGACGTTCACCTTGATCTTCTCGGTAGAGAGCTTGATGAACGAGTCGGACAGAGCCTCGATAGAACCGTCGGTATCACCCTTAACGATGATGTTAAGCTCCTTGAACGATCCAAGAGCGATACGATGAGATATATCCGAGAGTGTGAGACGCTTCTGTGTGCGCAAGCCCTGCTCGCGCTGAAGCTGCATACGCTTGTTGGCGATGTCGCGTGCCTCCTGCTCAGTCTCCAAGGTGTGGAACGAGTCGCCTGCTGTAGGCGCGCCGTTCAAGCCAAGGATGATGGCTGGCTCTGAAGGTCCTGCGCTCTCGATGCGCTGGTTGCGCTCGTTGAACATAGCCTTGATGCGGCCCCATGATGTTCCGGCGATAAGGTTGTCGCCCACACGCAACGTACCGTTAGACACGAGTACTGTAGACACATAGCCACGGCCCTTGTCGAGCGACGACTCGATGATAGAGCCTGTAGCCTTGCGGTTAGGATTGGCCTTGAGGTCGAGCATCTCAGCCTCGAGAAGCACCTTCTCAAGAAGCTCGCTCACGTGCAGACCCTTCTTGGCACTAATCTCCTGACACTGGTACTTGCCGCCCCAGTCCTCAACGAGGAGGTTCATGGCAGCGAGTTCCTCGCGCACACGGTCGGGGTTGGCACCCGGCTTGTCTATCTTGTTGATAGCAAACACCATAGGCACGTTGGCAGCCTGTGCATGTGCGATAGCCTCCTTGGTAGTAGGCATCACGGCGTCGTCGGCAGCGATGATGATGATGGCAACGTCGGTCACCTGAGTACCACGGGCACGCATGGCGGTAAACGCCTCGTGGCCCGGAGTGTCGAGGAACGTGATCTTTCTACCGTCCTCAAGCTGCACGTGGTAGGCACCAATGTGCTGTGTGATACCGCCAGCCTCGCCGGCGATAACGTTGGTCTTGCGTATATAGTCGAGCAACGAAGTCTTACCGTGGTCTACGTGACCCATCACAGTAACAATCGGGGCACGCGGCACGAGGTCGTTCTCGTCGTCCTCAGCCTCGGTAATGGCCTCTTGCACCTCTGCGCTCACATATTCGGTCTTGAAGCCGAACTCCTCGGCAACGAGGTTAATGGTCTCGGCGTCGAGACGCTGGTTGATAGACACCATGATACCCACGCTCATGAGCGTTCCGATAACCTGGTTGACGCTCACGTTCATCATCGTAGCCAATTCCGACACGGTAACGAACTCAGTCAACTTAAGTGTCTTGCTCTCCTTCTTCTCCTCGCGACGCTCCTCGTTCATCTTCTCCTGGGCAGCCTCGCGCTTCTCCTTACGGTACTTGGCACCCTTCTTGGTCTGATTCTGCTTGTTGGTGAGGCGTGCGAGTGTCTCCTTCACCTGGCGTGCAACGTCCTCGTCGCTCACTTCAGCAGGCTTCTGCTGTCCGCCACGGTTGCGGTTCTTCTTCTTGTTCTTGTTGCTTGAACCGGCGTTGCCGTTGTTGTTCTGCTTGCCACCGTTGCCGCCACCAGGCTGGTTGGAAGCTGCGTTGATGTCCACGCGCACCTTGTTGATGCGCTCGCGCTTCTTCTTGTCGCCTCTTTGCTGCTGCGACTTCTCCTCGCGCTCCTTACGCTTCTCCTCCTTCGACTTCTTCTTTGGGCGAGTGCTCTGGTTGAGCGTCGACAGGTCGATTTTGCCGAGAACGTTCACCTTCGGTGTGTTGAGCATTTTCTTCTCGCTCTTTGTAGTGAACAGGGTAGTTTCTGACTTTGTTGTTTCTGCCGGCTGCGTCTTTGCAGCGTCGGCGGTCTTTGTAGCGGCAGTCTGTGTAGCAGCTACCGGTTTCGACTCTTTCTTCTCTTGTTTGTTGTGCTCTTTGTTCTGAACCACAGGCTTCTGATTTTTTTTATTATCCGTCTTGTCCACTTTCACATCGGCAGCCGCCGGCTTATGTGGCGTGTTGGTGTTGTTGGTATTTGTAGGCTTCTGACTGACGGCAGCAGTCTTCGCCTGAGTCTCCTTTCGAGCCTCAGTTTTAGCGGTCTTAGCGTTGGATGGTTTCTTTCCCACGCTATCAAGGTCGATTTTGCCAAGCGGCTTATACTGCTGCCTGGAAGCCGACTTAGGAGAGCCCTGTGCGTTGTTGTCCTCCTTAGTCTTCTTTTCTTTCGGCTTCTTCTGCAAGAGTTTCTCGGCTTGCGAGCGAACCTCCTTGTCCTGCTGGAACGCACCTTGGAGCGCAGCATACTGCGCGTCGCTCAGTTTGAAGCTCGGCTCAGCCTTCACCTCTCCCAGTTCGCTTTTCTTTTCGAGGAACTCCACTGCCGTCTGGAGTCCTATGTTCAACTCTCGTAATGCTTTGTTTAACCTGATGCTCATATTCTGTCGTTTTAAAAGTAAAAGAGTAAAAAAAGAAAGGGGTATTCTCGTTCTTACACCTTCACTTTTCTTGCTTGATTTTTATTTGAAAAATGTTACTGTTTAGATACTCGCTAAGGGAGTCCCTGCCATCCGTGCGGATTCAGAAGCTCCCTTATTGGTTGTATCTACTTAATTCTCGAACTCAGCGCGCAGCACCTTCAGCACGTTGTCCACGGTCTCCTCCTCAAGGTCGGCCTTTTCAACGAGCATGTCGCGCGGTGCGTTGAGCACAGCCTTGGCAGTATCGAGACCGATGCCCTTGATGGCGTCGATAACCCACTGGTCGATCTCGTCGGAGAACTCGTCGAGGTAGATATCCTCGTCGGCCTCGTCGCCGTTTACCTCGCGGAACACGTCGATGGTGTATTCTGTGAGCATCGAGGCGAGCTTGATGTTCATACCGCCACGTCCGATGGCAAGGCTCACTTCCTCAGGCTTGAGATAAACCTCAGCCTTCTTGTTCTCCTCGTCGATGTTGATGCTCGACACCTTGGCGGGCGAGAGTGCACGCTGGATGAAGAGCTTGGTGTTGGCTGTATAGTTGATTACGTCGATGTTCTCGTTGCAAAGCTCGCGCACGATGCCGTGCACACGGCTACCCTTCACGCCCACGCAGGCTCCTACAGGGTCGATGCGCTCGTCAAAGCTCTCAACGGCAATCTTGGCACGCTCGCCCGGCATACGTGCTATGCGGCGGATAGCGATGGCACCCTCTGCAATCTCGGGCACCTCAGCCTCCAAGAGACGCTGCAAGAAAGTGGGGCTTGTGCGCGAGAGTATAATCTTAGGATTGTTGTTCTCGTTGTCCACACGCTCGATGACGGCACGTATGGTCTCGCCCTTGCGATACTGGTCGGCAGGAATCTGCTCTGCCTTAGGAAGGATAAGCTCGTTGTTCTCGTCGTCAACCACGAGCACCTCACGCTTCCACACCTGGTAAACCTCGGCTGCGATGATCTGTCCCACACGGTCCTTATATTTATTGTAGAGAGAGTCGTGCTCAAGCTCAAGAATCTTTGAGGCAAGAGTCTGTCGCAAGTTAAGGATTGCGCGTCGTCCGAACTTGGCGAACTCCACACGCTCCGACACGTCCTCGCCCACCTCATAGTCGGGCTCAATCTTGCGTGCCTCCTTAAGGGCAATCTGCTTGTTCTCGTCCTCCACCTCGCCGTCGGCCACAACCACGCGGTTGCGGTAGATCTCAAAGTCGCCCTTGTCGGGGTTCACGATCACGTCGAAGTTCTCGTCGCTTCCGAAAATCTTAGCCAGAACGTTGCGGAAGCTCTCCTCCAGAACGCTCACAAGAGTGGTACGGTCGATGTTCTTGGTCTCTTTAAATTCCTTAAACGAGTCGAACATGCTCACTACATCGTCTTTCTTTGCTGCTGCCATAGCTTATTTGAAATTTATTAAGTATTTTGTATATTTCACCTTGTCCATGAGGAAAGCCTTGTCCACCTCGACGAGCTGCGGGCGTTTTTTGCCTTCCACCTTCTGCTTCTCCTGCACCGCTACTGTGAAGTCGTTGCCATCAACGCTCTTCAGCACGCCTTTGTATTTCTTGCCGTCGGCGTCGAGCACCTCCACTTCCTTGCCCACGAAGCAATGGTATTGCTGCGGCACTTTGAAAGGCTGTCCAAGTCCGGCGGAGCCCACTTCGAGTTCATAGTCTTCCTCGTCGCGGCTCAGGTGGTCTTCGATGTAACGGCTCAGTTCTACGCAGTCCTCAATCCACACGCCGTCGGCATGGTCGATTTCCACAACGATACGGTCGTCGGGGCTTACTTCGATGTCGACAAGAAAGTACTCCTTGCCGTCGAGCCACTCATTCACGATACTTTTTACGGTGTTTTTGTCTATCATATATATATATTAGAGAATAAAAAATGAGGAGCTCTCTCGGAGCCCCTCATTCCACTGAACGATGCAAAATTACTAATTTTCTGCAACGTGTACAAATATTTTTTGCATTTTCTATCAATACATTTATTATTATCGTAGGTTTATACTTTCTGACGCGCAGTTTCGTGTCAAAAAGTCAGAAATCAAGCGATAACAAAGAGAAAGAATGTCCATACCAATGAAAATTGAGAGTTGGTTATCTCGTTCCGAAATTTTTATGGTAAATACTATTACCATTACACTTAATCTTGTAAGTGTACCTGCCTTCAAATTTCATAGATGATGTGAGGATGGCATATTCCGCATCACTACATGCTTTCAAAATACGATCTTTAGAAGTGCCAGGAGCAAATAATCGGGTAGTACATTTAAGACCTTCATTTTTGTACGCGTCCAAATATGCTGATTCTATGGCTTCCATCTCTTCATTTTTGCTGTTAATCGCTGATGTAAGTCCAAACACATATATGTACTCTTCATCATCAGAGCCTTTGTCGCATGAAGTAAATATTGCGAGCAAGCATAGAATGATTAGAAAACGTCCAGACAACTTGATTAGTGTATTCATCTTATATAATTAATATGCTGAAATTCCAAATTTCACATTACCTGTATTGTATGTTCTCACCTGATACTGTGTGGCAGAAGTTTTTGATTCAATTATAGGATCATAAAAATAGATCTTAACACTACCCAAATTATCAGATTCTTCCTTACGTGTGATGGTCGCAGTACGTATTTCTTTTTTAGTATTTGACGAATTTGTCTCAACACCGACATTCGCACCAAGTTTTTTGCTCTCGCCAAGCCCCAACTCAAGTTTTACATCACCATTGAATTTTGTACTTAATACATTGACAACTTCATATTGATAAGAGGTTGTCTTTACAGAACTTTCATCCTCCTCAAGAATTGTTACATAGCGATATACTGATTCTTCTGCAAGATTCCATTTACCTAATGATATTTCACCAGGAGTCAAATAGAAACGTTTTGTAGTGAATTTGTTAGGATCTATCTTATATGTGTATTTACTGTGTCTGAAAGCAGTAGAATGTCGATAGGTCCTATCTAAATTGAAATTCCAAATGTCACTAGGCTTAACAGGTAGATAAACAATCTGAGGATTCTCGTTTGTTGAACGCTGAATCTCAAAACGAAAGTTATAAGCCCCCTTAGTCCACAAAGCATCAATCAATTCACTCTCTGTAAAATCTCGCTTTTTGCGGGACACAGAATTCGCTTTAATATATGGATCATCACTCATAGAATTATCTTTCTGATCTGCAATAGTGAAATATGTAGTAGGGTTTACTTCAATAAAGCTAATATACTCACTTACATTAAAATTGAGAGCTCCAGAATGATTTGTTGGAGTCAATCCATAATAGATGTAATCACGTTGGAGAGCCATTGAATTTGTACTTGCATCATCCTTATAAAAATACTTATAAGCATTAATAGCCTTATTGCCAACATAGCTATTATCAACAACAGCACTTCTTGTTGATGAATTTGTTCGAGATCCATCAAATGAAGGAGAAACAAATGTAAAGCTATAATTAGCTCCACGTGTTTTCACCTCTTTATTTGCAATTACGCGATTATTTTCGTTTACAACTAAAACATTGAAAGCAGGGACTTCATTTGCAGGAATCGTATCGGTAACTTCACCTGCATATAACAAAAGATTCTTATCTTTTGAACAAACAGAAACAGGAAGCTCATTATCAGAGCAATCATATGTCTCTGCATTTATATCAAACATCTTTATCTCAGGAAAAAGAATGTTTAAGAGAGGTAGATTCTCATTAATAGCCTCAATTAAATCTGGTGAAGAATAAGATGCCACACACTCTGCGAAGGTCGAATTTCCGACACGCTCATCCTTGATAGTAGCCCACAACACATCATAGTTCTTGTCAAATTGCTTGATAGCTTCAGTTTTGATAATTTTACGCGCATCAATACTATTACTGATAACAGAAGAAAACGCTTTGGCAAACTCCAATTTAAGATCTTCTTTTTGCGATACCTCTAGCTGTTTTGATTCTACACAATCTTTATTATCTACAATGAGATCTTCATTAGTGCAAGAAAACATAGAAAGAGTAGCAGCAAAAAATGCAATAATCGTTTTTTGTTTCATTTTACTTTTATATTAATAATTTAGATTACTTACTTATGTTTACTTTATTTGAATTTCGCCTCTATATACAGCACCATTTACATTTAAGTATAAATAGTAAATTCCTCGTGAAAGACTATTAACATCAATAATTGCCCAAGTCAACGAAGAACTATCACAACTATCATGCAACAATAACATATTATTACTATCACATATATTATACTCAACATGCGTATCTGACATGCTACTAATATACATACAACCTTCTTCTTGTGAAATACCTACCTCAATAGGTATTTTAGCAGGAACCCGATTAGGAGAAACACCTGTCATAGCAGAGGGTTCTTTTTTAACATATGTAAGATTCACATATTCAATAAATCCCCTTGCAGAAACATTCATAGGACAAAACGCTGACAACAGCAATACAAATCCCAATATCTTTTTTTTCATTTTCATATTTTTTGTTTTGTGATGCAAAATTATATCTTCTTTTTTTACTCACAAAATTTCAGTTGTTTCATCTTGTTTCATTACATCAAATATATCTAAAACAAACCGCAACAGACTAATAATCAACGATATACCAAAATGAAATATTTTACATTATTGAAACAAGATGAAACAAATGAAACAAAAAACCTCCATTTTAAATTGTAAAAAGCCATTTTTTATTTATCTTTGCAAACTGTTTCTCAAACATATAGAATTTACACATGTATAGATTTATCATATTAATAATAACAATTTCATTTCTTTGCATTTCATGCAAAGACAACAGCTTACTGTCAAAGATGGACCAGATCAAGACTGTAGGCGATGAGAATCCAGCTTTAGCCCTGAAGATGCTCGATTCCATTTATGTGGATGCGAGAAATGCGTCGGAATATACCATTATGAAATACGACCTGCTGAAAATACGCCTTGAAGATAAAAGCTATATTCCTCACACATCCAACAGAACGATAGAAAACTTGATGAAATACTTCGAGGATAACGGAACCATAAAAGACAAGCAGGAAGCATACTACTATGCAGGTAGCGTGTATCGCGACTTGGACGACACTCCAAGGGCTATAGAGAATTTCTACAAATCAATTGAGACGGTAGACAATAAAAATAAAAAAGAATGCGACTCTATAATTCTAAGAAATGCATACTCCAACTTGCATTATCTTTTCGTAAATGTACAGGACTACAATAATGCCCTGAAGATGGCTCAGATGGATTATAGCATTTCTAAAGCTCTAAATAAAATGACCATCAATACCATAATCCAAATAACTACCGCCTATCTTAACATGGATATGGAAAAAGAAGGTATACATTATTTAGACGAGGCTTTCAACTGTATTAAAGACAAGAAATATGCCAATGAGGATAATTTTATTTACTTAGTTTTATACCACTATAGCAATCTCAACCTCAAAGACAAAGCCAACGAATGCTACAACTTGATAAAGAAAAGAAAGTTGAAACGTATGGATGCATTTGTACGCAATATTCTTGGCAATTACTACATGTTGATAGGTCAGCAAGACTCTGCTATCGCTTGTTATGAATATATCATCAACGAAAAGAAGAATGAACTCGCCATGTATGACACGTCTAAAAAACTATTCCTTATTTATTCAGAAAACGGCAATAAAGACAAAGCGATAAAGTATGGGGCAGAGTTTGTGCGTATGTCCGAAAAGCTTGACCTTGCCAAAAACTCGGAACTGGCTGCTACGGTCAACAACAAATACAAGTACCATCTCGACCAATCGCGTATGCAGAAGATGGAGAGTGAACGCACTATGTATCTGCGTATTGCGTTGACTATTGGTATCTCCGCAGTATTGCTCACCTTGGCATTCGTTATTTTCTATATGCGCAAAAAGAACATCACGCTCAGAAGGCAACTTGCCCTTACCGACAGTCTGAACTCCGTGAAGGCTCAAATGAGCGACATCAAGAAGAATACCCTGCTAAAGGAGCAACAGTTGGCTTCAGCACAAAGCGAGATAGCCGCCAAGGAGCAGAAGATGAAGGAAATCAGCGAGGAGCTTCAGCACAACGAGCAACTGCTCGAAACCACCAAGAAGAGGCTCAACGACAAAATGAAGCAGAGCGAACAACTCATGCAGATGCTCCACAAAGCCGAGCTTGAGGACTCGGCAAGCGATGTGGTGGAGGCTGTGAGAAAGTCGGCTGAGGGCAAGAAAAAACTCTCTGCCACGGATTGGCAACAGCTCTACTCTGCCGTCAACAGCCTCTATCCCGACTTCAAGGACTCGCTCATGAGCCGCGACGGCAACCTAAGCGAACAGCAAATGCAAATGTGCTATCTGATGCGCATCGGACTGACGGGTCCGCAGATTAACAATGTGGTGGACATATCGCGCACTACTGTTTGGCGATGGACCAACGCCAACAAATGGATTTACGACATTTGAATTTTCTCGGCAGGAAAAACAGCCTTTATATTGTGGACATTTTCACAATATAAAGGCTGTTTTTTACTTAACTTTCTTAAGATTTAGAACATAATTAATGATTTCAATGCAAAATATGAATACCCAAAATTTAATAAGTGAAGATTTGTACATATAACTAATACTAAATCCCAAAATACAAATGAGCATATTAATGAACGACATTTTTTTTATATCGAAAATATATTTCTGAATTGGCGTACTCTTTTTGAAGATGCTGAAGATATACCAAGTTAATATTATAAACCAGACTACAGCTAAGAGTACCATAAAGAGCCAATATGTCTTGAAACAATTTAATATGGGCTCTAAAGATAATAAAATGAGAAATGGAATGGCACCAATATTAGCTATTTTTGATATTTGCATATTTGCCATATTTTTTATTTTTATTGTATCTAGTCATTATAATTAATAGAGTGTTGAACGATAATACATAACAACATTTCCTACAAGAATCAAAGCCATCGCGGCATATATTCTTATAACATCCTTGCTGCAGCCCGCTTTATGGCAGGAGAAGAGAGAGAGGACTCCTGACAATAAAGCGAGGGCACTAAACGTCAACGACACCACAGAGAAGTGAAAGGCTATCAAAGCCGAGACTGTAAGCCATGTCAACAAATTTGTCACTTTTACCATTTTCTGTAGCACCATTTCTGTGCCATTAGTACTGCTTTTAGCAAGCTTGCGTTGCCAAATATAATAGTCTACACAACATAATACGATGCAGATTAAAAGAAAATAGGTGTTGTTGAATAAAAAATTACAAATGTTTTCCATACGATTTAATATTGATTTTTATTTATTAATGTTCCTCGGAATTTATATTCCCACTTAGTAGGACTTATATTTCCGCTTCGTCAAACAGCTTGCCATATTGTTCGTCAATATTCTTTTTGTACCGCTTGCTGCGGTAGTGTCCGATAATGGTAAACACCAAGCTGTTTACGGCACATGCGATGCTGATTATGACCAGGGCTTGGCTCGTGGTTCTGTTGGAAAGATCCCATAAGTCCCAACCCATAACGAGGTCGATGATTGCCTCAGTTATGCTGAAGACAACGTAAAAGATAACGAAATATGCGATTCCGTTGACAATCTTGGTTTTTAGCGTTTTGTTCATTGTCTAATATTTTTAGTGAATACTTTAACTTTTTCTCATTTTCTTGACGCAAAGTTACAATTTGTTTTCTAATCCGCAAAATTTCAGTTGTTTCATTTTGTTTCAACATATAAAGATTTCTCCATAACACACGGTAAAACAGGCTTTATTAATGGTGGACATATCGCGCACTACCGTTTGGCGATGGACCAACGCCAACAAATGGATTTACGACATTTGAATTTCCTCGGCAGGGAAAAAAAACTTCCTCGGCAGGGAAAAAATTTTGAGTTTTGAATGTTGAATTTTTTCTCAAGGCCCAACATACCTAAGCCATTGATTTTTGGCCTTTTAGAGGAAGGACAGATTGTTCCTGTTCCAATTGTTCCAGTTGTTCCAATAATGTTTTCAGAAGTGCAAACCCCTACATTTCTATATATAACTTATTAATAATCAATTAATTACAAAGTCTCTAAAAGCGACTTTGCATATAAGCAGCCTATTTGGAACAACTGGAACAATTGGAACAATTGGAACAACTGGAACATATAAACGATGAAAAAGGAAAAGACAAATCTTCCACTTCCAGTTCTTCCAATTAATTTTAAGAGGGTATCAACTTTCTTGCTTCTTTCATATACATAAGTATGTGTTTATATTTATATATGAAACTTACTTATAATCAATAAGCTATAAAGACAAAATAAAGAGAATCCTGCGAAACATACCATTCATTTTTTTATTGGAAGAACTGGAATATTGGAAGATTGCGCCAAAACTAAGCCACTCCCTATAAAGCAAAACCACTTTCTCTATAAGGCAAAGTTACAGCACAACCAACATTTTTTATGGAAGCGTATGGAGTCACGCTTCCTTCGGGATCCGTTCGGGATTCGTTCGGGATGTTGCATCCTCTGCCTTAAAAATATGTTAATTGACAAAAATAAGGGATATTCTCATGCAATAAACATGATAACAGAGTATTTTCTTAGGTAGAACACTAAAAGCAAATGTTGGCTAAGAGCTACAAAACAGCACTTAGCCAACATTTATTTTTATTGTTCTTATTTCAAAGAATATTCTTGCCTTAAATCTCCTTCTTGCTCTTCATTTCCTTAAGCAACGCCAGCGCCTTGTTCTCCTCAGCCTCCATAATCTCGCGTTCGCCAGGACCCTTGTCGTTGATTCCGCAGAGATGCAGAATGCCATGGATGATGACGCGATGAAGCTCGTCGTCGTATTCCTTGCCAAACTGCTCGGCATTGGTGCGCACGGTGTCGAGCGAGATTACTATGTCGCCGCTCACGATGCCCGGCTCGTCGTAGTCGAACGTAATCACGTCGGTGTAGTAATCATGACCAAGATACTCGTTGTTGACTTCGAGAATCTTCTCGTCGTCGACAAACATATAGCCTATCTCACCCACTTTGAGGTTGTAGGTGGCAGCCACGGCACGTATCCATGCCGAGGTGTCGCGCTTCTTAATCTTCGGCATTTTCACGCCGTCTACATTATATGTTATCATAATGCTTTATGTTTTTTGATGTTCATGAATTTGATTGTTGTTATGGCTTGGGCAGGAACATGCTGCAGTCGCGCCCGAAATGGGTAAGCTCGCGCACTACCGACGACGAGATGCAGTCCATGCCAGGCTCGGCATAGAGCAATACGGTCTCGATGCCCGTAAGGCGGCGGTTGATGTCGGCCTGGTCGCGCTCAAACTCAAAGTCCTTCACCGAGCGCACTCCCTTGACTATGAACTCAGCCCCCATGCGGCGGGCAAAGTCAACAGTAAGGTCGCTATATTGCTCCACGCTTATGCGCTCGTCGCCGATATAGAGCCGCCTTATAGCCTCCACACGCTCCTCAGCCGGGAGCATGTAGCGTTTCGACTCGTTCACGCCCACGCCAATGACAAGCCTGTCGAACAGCTTAACGGCACGCCTCACCACGGAGTCGTGACCAATGGTAAAGGGGTCGAACGACCCCACGAATATTCCCGTTCTTTGCATTCTATGATGTGTTAAGTATTTGCAAAAGTAATATATTTATTTCAAGTTGTAGGCTTTTTGTTTCAAATAATTTGGCAGTTTCGAGAATTATTGCGTAATTTGCATAACACATAAGACAGGAAAAAAACATAATAATGGAATATACTATAAACGTTCGTGGTCAGCTCATAGACCTCGCGCGCCCCATCGTGATGGGCATACTCAACGCCACACCCGACTCGTTCTACTCAGGCAGCCGCAAACAGACTGAGACTGAGATAGCCAACCGCGCCAACCAGGTTATCGAGGAGGGCGGACGCATAATTGACGTGGGAGCCTTCTCCACACGTCAAGGAGCCGAAGTGGTGAGCGTGGAGGAAGAGACCGAGCGACTGCGACGCGCCTTGCATATAGTGCGCCGGGAGCAGCCCGACGCCATAATAAGCGTCGACACCTATCGCCCGCTTGTGGCCCGCAAATGCGTGGAGGAGTTTGGAGCCGACATCATCAACGATGTGTCGGAGGGTGGACTCACGGGCATCGTGGGACAGGCCATACACGAGGAGGGCGACATGTTTGAGACTGTTGCCAAGCTCGGAGTGCCGTATATACTAATGTCGGTACAGCCCACGCTCAAGCAGATGATGAAGAACTTTGCGGCTGAGGTGCAACGCCTGCGCGACCTTGGAGCCAAGGACATCATCCTCGACCCAGGCTATGGCTTCGGCAAGACTCTTGAGCAGAACTACGAGATTATGGGCCATGCCGAACAGTTGCTCGAACTCGAACTGCCCGTGCTCGTGGGCATCTCGCGCAAGAGCATGATATTCAAACTCATAGGCGGCGACCCTACCACTTCGCTCAACGGCACTACTGCCCTCAACACCATCTCCCTGATGAAGGGGGCGTCGATTCTGAGAGTGCATGATGTGAGGGAGGCGGTGGAAGTTTGCAAAATTGCGGAGCGGTTTTGAATTTTGAGTTTTGAGTTTTGAATTTTGAATTATCGGCAGAGCCGATTTTGAGTTTTGAATTTTGAGTTTTGAGTTGTCGGCAGAGCCGATTAGGAATTGTTCAATTTTGAATTGGTTGGGCAATAATTCAAAATTCATAATTCATAATTCAAAATCGACTCCGCCGACAACTCAAAACTCAAAACTCAAAATTCAAAACTCAAAACTCAAAACTCAAAATCGGCTTCGCCGATAATTCAAAACTCAAAACTCAAAACTCAAAACTCCAATATGTTTGATTTCGGAATAAAAGACATTATCGACATACTGCTTGTCGCCCTGATGCTCTACTACATCTACAGACTGATGAAGGAGAGCCGCTCGCTCAACGTCTTCATAGGCATCATCGTGTTTGTGCTTGTGTGGCTGTTTGTGAGCCAGGTGCTTGAGATGCGCCTCTTGGGGGCAATCATGGACAAGTTAGTGTCGGTGGGAGTGATTGGCCTCATCGTGCTCTTCCAGGAAGAGATACGACGATTCCTCTACTCACTCGGAGCCCACCAGAGGTTTGCCGCCGTGGCTAAATTCTTCATAAGCGGCAAGTCGAAGCAGGAGACTGTGGACAAGGAGACCGTGATACCCATCGTTATGGCGTGCATGGACATGTCGCGCGGCAAGGTGGGAGCACTCATCGTGATAGAGCGAGGCATACGCCTTGACGACATCGTGGACACGGGCGACCTGATTGACGCACGCATCAACCAACGACTCATTGAGAACATCTTCTTCAAGAACTCGCCGCTGCACGATGGTGCTATGGTCATCACGGGTAAGCGAATAAGGGCGGCAGGATGCATCCTGCCCGTGTCACACAACCATGACATTCCAAAGGAATTGGGATTGCGCCACCGTGCCGCTCTCGGCATCTCGCAGGATAGCGACTGCATAGCCGTGGTTGTGTCGGAGGAGACGGGAGGCATTAGCGTTGCCATAAAGGGCAATTTCCAGCTGCGACTGTCGGCTGAAAAACTGGAGAATATCCTATCGAAGGAAATGAACTTCTAATACGAATATTTCCTCTTGATAGAAATGTATTTTTAAGAATAAAACGAATTTATGAATATAGACAACACACTACAAAAGCTGCATATCGAAGAACTCAACGCCATGCAGCACGACACTATCGACGCTGTGCTCCATTCCGACCGCGACGTGGTGGTGCTCGCTCCTACGGGCAGCGGAAAGACCCTTGCCTATCTGTTGCCCATCGCCTCGCGTCTCGACCCCAAGGTGGACGAGGTGCAAGCCGTGGTGATTGTGCCGGGACGCGAACTCGCCATGCAGTCGAACGATGTGTTCAGACGCATGGGCAGCGGACTGCGCTCGGAATGCCTCTACGGAGGACGCCCAACAATGGACGAACATCGCACCATCATGCGCACCCGGCCACAGATTGTGTTCTGCACCCCGGGACGACTGAACGACCATATCGACAAGCTCAACTTCTCGGTAGACAACGTGAAGTGGCTCGTTATCGACGAGTTTGACAAGTGCTTGCGCATGGGTTTCCGTGCCGAGATGCAGAAGGCTGTGGAGAGTCTGCCCAATGTGGAGCGTCGCATCCTGCTTTCTGCCACAGATGCCGAGGAGATGCCTTCGTTTGTGCGCATGGGACGCACAGAGCGTGTGAACTACCGCATCGACGAGGAACAGACGCCCGACCGCATCGGACTCTATACGGTTAAGTCGCCCGAGAAGGACAAGCTGCCTATATTGGCAAAGATGTTGCGCGGCTTCGGCGACGAGCAGACTATTGTGTTCATGAACTATCGCGACGGTGTGGAGCGCGTGAGCCGATTCCTTGCCGACGAGGGTTTCGCCGTGAGCAGTCTGCATGGCGCTCTCGACCAGAAGCAGAGAGAGGAGGCTGTCTACCGCTTTGCCAACCAGTCGGTAAGAGTGCTTGTGGGCACCGACCTTGCCGCACGCGGACTGGACATTCCCGAAGTGAACAACGTGATACACTACAACTTGCCTGTGGGCGAGGATGAATATATCCACCGTGTGGGACGTACCGGACGATGGGAGTCGACGGGCAAGGCTTTTATGATAATTGGTCCGGAGGAGCATCTGCCCGAATACGTGAAAGAATCTACCGAGGAATATAATGTGCCCGAGACTTCGGCTGATCCTCTGCCTCCACGCATGGCTACGCTATACATAGGCAAGGGCAAGAAGGACAAGATATCAAAGGGCGACATCCTTGGTTTCCTTTGCAAGATATGCGGACTCAAAGGCGCGGACATAGGACGCATCGACGTGTACGAACGCTATGCCTATGTGGCTGTGGACAACAGCAAAGTGCGCTCGGTGGTGAAGAAAGCCACAGGAGCAAAGATTAAGGGACTGAAAACTGTAGTGGAACAGGCATTTTAAAGAAAAGGACTTGAAAAAATGAAACCTGAAACCTTAAACCAACCTTCAGATGCAAACAAGCCTACGGCTCGTATATGCGTGGTGATTCCATGCTACAACGAGGAGGAGGTGTTGCCGTGGGCTATGGACAAGCTCCAGACTATGCTCCAAAGACTTAAGCGGGAGACTGGGGCCTACGGCTCGCTGCTGCTCGTAGACGACGGCAGCCGCGACCGCACATGGCAGCTCATAGAGCAATTCGCCGCACAACACTCCAATGTGTCGGGCATAAAGCTCTCGCACAACGAGGGCCACCAGGGGGCGTTGTGGGCTGGTATGCAGGAGAGTCTTGAGATATGCGACGCTATGGTGTCGATAGACGCCGACTTGCAGGACGACGAGAATACTATCATCGACATGACACGACAGTTTCTCTCGGGTTGCGACATAGTGTACGGAGTGCGCAAGGAGCGCAAGACCGACACATGGTTCAAGCGCATGACGGCTCTCACGTTCTACAGAATAATGCAGACTGCCGACCCAGAGATTATCTACAACCATGCCGACTTCCGACTGATGAGCAACCGCACGGTAAGAGCTCTGATGCAATATCCCGAGCGCAACATGTTTCTGCGAGGCATGGTGAGACAGTTGGGATTCAGCGAGGGCTACGTCTACTACAACCGCACGGCACGCACGGCAGGTGAGTCGAAGTATCCGTTCACCAAGATGCTTTCGTTCTCCATCGACGGCATCACGTCGTTCTCTACCGCCCCGCTCAAGTTCATCACCTTCGCCGGACTCACCATGACGCTCATCTCCATGCTCATCATCATCTACGGACTCTTCGAGCATTTCATGGGCAAGACCATCGTGGGATGGACATCGCTCATGGTGTCTATGTGGTTCATAGGCGGAGTGATAACTACCGGAGTGGGCATAGTGGGCATGTATATAGGCAAAATCTACACAGAGGTGAAACGCCGCCCAAGATATTTTGTAGACAGAAAGGTGGGGTTTAAAGTGAGTAAAGAATAAAGCAACAATCAACTAAAACATTATTATATATACAAACAATGGAAATTATAGATTTCAGCAAGTCAAACTCCATCATCAACAAATACATGGCGGAGATGCGCGACAAGGACTATCAGAAAAACCGTCTGCTGTTCCGCAACAACATCATGCGTGTGGGCGAGCTTATTGCCTACGAGCTTAGCAAGACTTTTGACTACGAGGAGCGCGACATACAGACTCCACTTGGCGTGGCCAAGGTGAACGTGCCTACCGACAAACTCGTGCTTGGCACCATCTTCCGTGCCGGACTGCCCTTCCACCAGGGATTCCTCAACATCTTCGACCACGCAGGCAACGCCTTCGTCTCAGCCTACCGCGAGTATGAGGATGCCGAGCATACCAAGGTGGGTATACACGTGGAGTATCTCGCTACACCCGACCTCAACGATGCCACCCTGCTCATCGTTGACCCTATGCTCGCCACGGGCGGCTCTATGGAAATGGGCTACAAGGCTTTGCTCACCAAGGGAAATCCCAAGAAGGTGCACGTGGTGTGCGTGATGGCTTCGCCTGAGGGCATAGAGCATATACGCAAGACATTCCCCGAGGACACCACTATCTGGTGTGCGGCAGTAGATCCAGGACTCAACGAGCACAAATATATCGTGCCAGGCTTCGGCGATGCGGGCGACTTGTGCTACGGAGGAAAGATCTAAGTTCTGCTTTTGCAGAACCGATAATAAAACAATAAGGAAGACTGTCGAGAGCTTGCTCTCGTTAGGTCTTCCTTATTGTTTTATTATCGAAACCCGAAGAATGAGGGTTTTGCCCACAATCGGGTGTTTTTAATGTTTTTGTCAAAGCCCTACCCTATAACATATAAGGCAAAGCATCAAGAGTATTATGCCTCGCGCTGGCGTGTTCCCATGCGGGCCTCAACAACATTCACTACATAGTCGCCAAGTTTCTCACATTCAGAGACAATGTCCATATACATTGTACCGATGGCATAGGTGTACTTATGGTCGTTGACATCGTTGATATTCTGCGAGCGCAACTGGTTGCGGTAGTTGTTGATCTCGTTCTCCACGTTGAACGAGCGGTTGACGTCGAGATTGTCGCGACGACCGGTGAGCATCACGTTCATCTGAGTGAGCGAGTCGTCGGTAAGCTCGAACATCTGATGCAGATGCTCATACTGCTGTTCGGTGAAATCCTCCTTGCCCTTGAGCTTGCGGCTGATGGTGCGGGCGATGTTGAAGCAAGAGTCGCCTATCGACTCAATCTCCGAAATCTCGCGGAGCATGGCGCGAATCTTAGCCTTGGTGTCGTCGGAAAGGTGAGCGTCAGACACATTGTCCAGATAGTTGGCAATCTCAATCTCCATGTTGTCGGAAATGCTCTCATACTTCTCGATGCGCGAATAGAGCTTTGTGAACGCAGCATCGTCCTTCACTCCAAGCAGCTCTCTCACCATGCCAAACATACGCTGGATGCGCTCTGCAAACGACTGAATCTCCTTCTGTGCCTCAAGCACAGAGAGCTCCGGAGTCTTCATGATAGAAGTGCCACCGATGTAGCGCAGGCGGAAGTCGTCCTCGTCCTTTTTGGCAGAAGGCTTGATGACGTAGCATACGAAACGCTCCATCTGAGGAATGAACCAGATAAGGATGGTTGTGTTGCACACGTTGAAGGCTGTGTGGAAGGCGGCGAGCACCACCGAGAGACGGGTTGCGTCAATATGGTCGGCATGAGGATTGACACCCACAAAACCACACACCATATCAATAAACGGATAGAAGATGCAGAGCACCCATATCACACCAAACACATTGAACGTGAGGTGGGCAAGGGCAGCACGGCGTGCCTGGGTGTTGGCTCCCATGGCAGCAATGTTAGAGGTGATGGTTGTACCGATGTTCTCGCCAAGCACCAAGGCAATACCCATATATATAGGTAGCACACCGCTGGAGCAGAGCACCATGGTGATGGCCATGAGCGCGGCAGACGACTGCATACAGAACGTGAGCACGGTGCCTATGCCAAGGAATGAGAATATGGTGATGTAGCTGTCTTTATCGAACGAAGAGAAGAAATCGATAACCATCTGGTTATGGCTGAGGTCCATTTCCTTGCCAGTAGCTCCGAGCGTGGAAATGGCGAAGAACATAAACGCTACACCAAAGAGGAAATCGCCTATGTAGCGTTGTTTCTTACGATAAATAAGCAATAATGCAATAAAGAATACGGGGAACACGATGTTCGCCATATTAAACGAGAAGCCGAGCGTCATAATCCATGCCGTGAACGTGGTACCGATATTGGCACCCATAATCACAGATATGGCCTGCGCAAGGGTTAGCAGTCCGGCGTTGACAAAGGATACAGTCATCACCGTCGTTGCAGTCGACGACTGCACCGATGCTGTTACGAACATACCGGTCAAGAGACCGGTAAAGCGGTTGGTAGTCATTGCTCCGAGGATGTGGCGAAGCTGCGAGCCTGCCATCTTCTGGAGTGCCTCACTCATCACCTTCATACCGTAGATGAGCAGAGCTAATGATCCGATAATTTTAAAAAAAATCCAAATCGACATATTTTAATATAAATTTATGTGGCGTTATTGCGCTTTGTGTCGAAAACGGAGTATCTTTGCCCACGGGATTGGGTATCAAGACTAAAGCATCTGTCTCTATCCCTTTCCGCCAACTACCTTTATAGAGTATTAACCCTTAAACGTAACCACAATGAAACAGTTGATACAAATCCGTTGCAAAAATAATAAAAAAACTTTAAAAGTCGAAACAGGAAGTACACTTTCTGACATTTTTGGCAATTTAAATTTTCACATGACCTTTCCGCCTATCAGCGCCAAGGTAAATAACAAGGTTGAGGGTATGCACTACCGCGTGTACAACTCCAAGGACGTGGAGTTTCTCGACGTGCGCACTCCGTCTGGCTCACGTGCCTACACACGCACATTATTCTTCGTGCTGTGCAAGGCTGTGCACAAGCTCTTTCCTGGCTGCGAGGTTGTGATAGACATTCCCGTGAGCAACGGCTACTATTGCGACTTGCGCTTGGGCCGCCCCGTCACTACAGCCGATGCCGACGCTATACGCGCCGAGATGCAAAACATTATCAACCGTGCCATTCCCATACGCCGCCATGAAGTGCCAACCGAGGAAGCCATAGACATGTTCGAGAAATACGGCTACCACGACAAGGCTCTGCTCCTGCGCACAACGGGCAAGCTATATACATTATATTATGATATTAACGGCTACGTGGACTATTTCTACGGCACTATGCTCACCAACACATCCCAACTGACACTCTTCGGACTGGAGAAATACTATGACGGACTATTGCTGCGCATACCCTCGCTCGACGACCCAACACAACTGGGCAAACTCATTCGCCAGGACAAGATGTTCGAGATATTCCAGGAGCACCACAGCTGGCAGCGACTCCTTGGCATGTCTACCGTGGGCATGTTCAACGAGGCTGTGAGCCAAGGCCACGCCACGGAGATTATAAATGTGGCAGAGGCTCTGCAAGAAAAGAAGATAGCAAACATCGCCGAAGACATAGCTCAAAGACAAAGAGTGAAGATGGTGCTCATAGCCGGACCATCGTCATCAGGCAAGACCACAACATGCAAGCGACTCTCCATACAGCTTGTGTGCAACGGCATACGGCCTGTGCCAATATCACTCGACGACTATTTTGTCGACCGCGAACTCACACCACGCGACGAGAAGGGCGACTACGACTTCGAGTCGATACGCGCCCTGAATCTCGAACTCCTCAACAAGCAACTCATGCAGCTGTTCAAGGGCGAAGAGGTGGAGTTGCCAAAGTATAACTTCATCAAGGGCAAGAGCGAGCCGAGCGGAGTGAAGATGCGTATGCACCCCAACGACGTGCTTGTAGTGGAAGGCATACACGCACTCAACCCCGAGCTTACAGCACAGATACCCGACGAACTGAAATATCGTGTCTATGCGTCAGCCCTTACCACAATACTTCTCGACGACCACAACTATATCCCCACTACCGACAACCGACTGCTCAGACGCATCATACGCGACGACAAGCAGCGAGGATGCTCGGCACAGACCACCATACACCGCTGGGCATCCGTGAGAGCCGGAGAGAACAAATGGATATTCCCATTCCAGGAGAATGCCGACACTATGTTCAACACGGCTATGATATACGAGCTGTCGGCAATAAAAACACAGGCAGAACCACTTCTGGAGCGAGTGCCCGAAAACTGCGACGAATATGCCGAGGCCTACCGATTGCGCAAGTTCCTAAGCTATTTCGCCTCAATCGACCACTCTGTACTGCCACCAACCTCATTGCTCAGAGAGTTCCTTGGCGGCAGCTCATTCACATACTAATGAGTGGAAGAAAGAAAATAATCACGCAAAATTGCCACATCTAAGTAGCAAACCGCATACGGATGAAAGAATTTCCGATATTTTAACATAAAAAAGATTGCGACAATGCAAATTTTGTACGCAAAGAATATTGTTATCTTGTAGTTTTTTCATAACTTTGCGGTGGTAATAAAAAGGAGCGGCAAACAAGCCGAGCCCGATTACACCTATTTATATAATAAGACAATGAAAGTCGCCTGGACAGAAACGACGGCCCCAATCAGGCAATAGCGGAGTCAGGCCTACGGAAGTTGATCTATAATTCACATCTAAATATTATTTTTACAAAAAATGGCAAAGTTAGATTTGACACAGTACGGAATTACTGGTTCTACAGTAATCGCTCACAATCCGTCTTATGAGAAGTTGTTCGAAGAGGAAACAAAGGCTGGTCTCGAAGGTTTCGAGGTAGGTAAGCAGACTGAACTCGGTGCTGTCAACGTAATGACAGGTATCTACACCGGTCGTTCACCTAAGGACAAGTACATCGTAATGGACGAGAACTCTAAGGACACTGTATGGTGGACATCAGAGGAATATAAGAATGACAATCACCCGATGTCTGAAGAGGTTTGGGCAACGGTAAAGGATATCGCCAAGAAGGAGCTTTGCAACAAGAACCTCTATGTAGTAGACGGTTTCTGCGGAGCTAACAAGGATACACGTATGGCTGTTCGTTTCATCGTTGAGGTTGCTTGGCAGGCTCACTTTGTAACAAACATGTTCATCCGTCCTACAGCTGAGGAGCTTGAGTCTTTCGAGCCTGACTTCGTTGTTTACAACGCATCTAAGGCTAAGGTAGAGAACTACAAGGAGCTCGGTCTTCACTCAGAGACTTGCGTTGCTTTCAACGTAACATCTAAGGAGCAGGTTATCATCAACACATGGTACGGTGGTGAGATGAAGAAGGGTATGTTCTCAATGATGAACTACTTCCTCCCGCTCAAGGGTATCGCTTCTATGCACTGCTCAGCTAACTGCGACAAGAACGGTGAGAACACAGCTATCTTCTTCGGTCTCTCTGGTACAGGTAAGACTACTCTTTCTACCGACCCGAAGCGTCTCCTCATCGGTGATGACGAGCACGGATGGGACGACAACGGCGTATTCAACTTCGAGGGCGGCTGCTATGCTAAGGTTATCAACCTTGACAAGGAGTCTGAGCCAGACATCTACAACGCAATCCGTCGTGACGCTCTCCTCGAGAACGTAACAGTTGCTGCTGATGGCAAGATCGATTTCGCTGATAAGAGCGTAACTGAGAACACTCGTGTTTCTTACCCAATCTTCCACATCAACAACATCCAGCCGGGTTCTTCTGCACCAGCTGCTAAGCAGGTTATCTTCCTCTCAGCTGACGCATTCGGCGTACTGCCTCCTGTTTCTATCCTTACTCCGGAGCAGACTCAGTACTACTTCCTCTCAGGCTTCACAGCTAAGTTGGCAGGTACAGAGCGCGGCATCACAGAGCCTACTCCTACATTCTCAGCTTGCTTCGGCCAGGCTTTCTTGGAGTTGCACCCAACAAAGTATGCTCAGGAGCTCGTTAAGAAGATGGAGAAGAACAACGCTAAGGCTTACCTCGTTAACACTGGTTGGAACGGTACTGGCAAGCGTATCTCTATCCGCGACACACGTGGTATCATCGACGCTATCTTGAGCGGTGACATCGACAAGGCTCCTACAAAGCAGATTCCGATGTTCGACTTTAAGGTTCCGACAGAACTTCCTGGTGTAGCTACTGAGATTCTTGATCCGCGCGACACTTACGCTGAGGCTGCTCAGTGGGAGGAGAAGGCTAAGGACCTCGCTGCTCGCTTCATCAAGAACTTCGCTAAGTACACAAACAACGAGGCTGGTAAGGCTCTTGTTGCTGCTGGTCCTCAGCTCTAATCTTTAGACAGAATAAAGACTAAATAAAAAAAGGTTTGTATCTTTTAATCGGGATACAAACCTTTTTTATTTATTTCATATCGCTGCCATCGGCAGCAGACTACATAATCCGAACAACCCTTTAAAACCTTTTTAACCCAAAATCTACAATTAATATGGATTTGCTTTTCACTATTCTGCCCTTTGCAATAGTGTTGTATTGCGGCTACAGCATTCACAAGACAACACAACAAAACAAACGGTTAGTATAGGTACAAAAAAAAAGGACGACACGAATCACTCGCACCGGCCTCTCAAAGAATAATGTTAACGAATGTTGGTTTTGGACTAAAGCAAAGCCTTAGTAATCACTTTCATGACCCCTAGGCCAACATTGCGATAGTTTCAAAATCTAATAACATAATCTTTACCTTAAAATCTATCAAACTACTAACCTAATGAAAAAACATTGCATTCTCTCGAACACGTTGCAAAGATAGTAATATGTGTGCGACAACACAAGGAAAAAAGCTATTTTTTTTGTTATACCCACAATAAATTGACATACATCAAGTATTTAACATTTACAAACCGACAAAAATGCCTACTTTCATGAAAAAACAACCCAAACATACAATTTTGAGTTAAATCATGAAGTTTTTCGTGTCAAAATGCGTCTAAATGATAATAAAGCATTACTTTTGTAGGGCTTAAGCACTATTTGGACACAAAATCCAAACATCGTGAATATTCTATAAACAAAAAAAACATAGTTTCATGAAATTAAGAAAACTTTTGGTGGCCGCCCTCGTCTTCTTTGCAGGGCTTGCTCAGGCACAGCAGATGCCTCCGATACCAGTCGATCCCGACGTGCGTATCGGTAAGTTGGACAACGGATTGACCTACTACATCCGCCACAACAACTGGCCGGAGAACCGTGCAGACTTCTACATTGCACAGAAGGTAGGTTCCATTCAGGAGGAAGAGTCGCAGCGTGGCTTGGCACACTTCCTTGAGCACATGTGCTTCAACGGCACAAAACACTTCCCTGGCAACCAGGTTATACGCTTCTGCGAGAGCATTGGTGTGCAGTTCGGTCGCGACCTCAACGCCTACACCTCCATCGACCAGACAGTATACAACATCTCGAATGTGCCCACAACACGCCAGTCGGCTCTCGACTCTTGCTTGCTCATCCTCAGCGATTGGGCAGGTGCCCTCACTCTCGACCCTAAGGAGATTGACGAGGAGCGCGGAGTTATCCACGAGGAGTGGCGTCTGCGCACAAGTGCCTCAAGCCGTATGTTTGAGCGCAACTTGCCAGCTCTCTATCCTGGTTCTAAGTATGGCAATCGCTACCCTATCGGCCTTATGTCGGTCATCGACAACTTCAAGTACAAGGAACTCTCCGACTACTATCACAAATGGTATCATCCAACCAACCAGGCCATCGTGGTTGTGGGTAATGTGGACGTAGACCACACCGAGGCAGAAATCAAGAAACTCTTCTCTGGCTTCAAGAATCCTGAGAACGCCGCTCCAGTTGTCGACGAGCAGGTGCCCGACAATGCCGAGCCTATCATCATCATCGACAAGGACAAGGAGCAGGAGACAACCGAAGTGAGCCTCATGGTAAAGCACGACGTGTTCCCCGACTCTTTGAAGCACGACGTTAACTACCTCGTGTTCAACTATGCCAAGAACGCTGCCATGAGCATGCTCAACGACCGCCTGAGAGAGAAAGCTCTCGACGCAAGCTGCCCATACGTATCGGCAAGCGCAAGCGACGGCCAGTATATCTTTGCCAAGACTAAGAACGCATTCTCGCTCGACGCATCGCCAAAGGAACTCAGCAAGGCTTCAGAGAGCCTTAAGGCTGCCTACACAGAGGCTTTGCGTGCTGCCAAGTTCGGCTTCACAGCTACAGAGTTTGCACGCTTCAAGGAAAGCTACCTCAGCTCTCTCGACAAGATGTACAGCAACAAGGACAAGCGCTACAACTCACAGCTCTACCGTCCGCTCGTAGACAACTTCCTTGAGAACGACCCAATGCCTTCTATCGAGTTCACATACCCGGTTATGAAGCAGATTGTGCCGATGATTCCTGTAGAGGCTGTCAACGAACTTATGAAGGAACTCGTACCTGAGAACGACAGCAACCTCGTGGTGCTTGCATTCTGCAACGAGGCAGAGGGCAACGTTTATCCCACCAAGGACCAGTTGCTCAACGCCATAAAGACTGCACGCTCAGCCGAAATCACAGCATACGTGGACAACGTGAAGAACGAGCCTATCATGACCACAATGCCTAAAGCTGGCACCATCAAGAAGGAAGTGAAGAACGAGAAGCTTGGCTACACCACTCTCACTCTCTCCAACGGCGCTACCGTAATCCTCAAGAAGACCGACTACAAGAACGACCAGGTGCTCTTCGCAGGTCGTGCCACAGGCGGCTCAAGCATCTATGGAGCCAAGGACTATTCCAACATGCAGCTCTTCAACGAGGTGATCGACGCAAGCGGTCTCGGCTCATTCTCGGCTACCGAGCTCCAGAAGGCCCTCGCAGGAAAGATTGCCAACGTTAGCCTGGCTATTAACGAGACCACAACAAACGTACACGGCACATCTACTCCTAAGGACGTTGAGACCATGTTCCAGCTCAACTACCTCTACTTCACTGGCATCAACAAGGACCAGAAGTCATTCGACAACGTCATTAGCCAGTATGAGGTGCAGCTCAAGAACCGCGACCTCAACCCCGACATCGCACTCAGCGACTCTATCACAGCCACTCTCTATGGCCACAACCCACGCTTGGCTCCTATGACCGTCGACCGCTTGAAGGACGTCAACTACGACCGCATTCTTGAGGTTGCCAAGGAGCGCACAGCCAACGCTAAGGCATGGACATTCATCATCGACGGCAACTTCGACGAAGCTACCATCCGTCCTCTCATCTGCCAGTATATAGCATCTCTCCCTGTTAAGGGCAAGATTGTCAAGGGCAAGCGCGAGCTCTTCCCGGTTAAGGGTCAGGTGGAGAACATCTTCAAGCGCAAGCAGGAGACTCCAAAGTCTACAGCCTACATCATATGGAACAACGAGACAATGCCTTACTCACAGAAGAATGCCATCTGTGCCGACATCGCTGGCCAGGTGCTCTCTATGGAATATCTCGCCAAGATACGTGAGAAGGAAAGCGCAGCCTACACAGTAGGCGCACAGGGTGTTGGCGTTCTCAGCGACGACAACTACCACATCTTCCAGCTCTTGGCTTACTGCCCTATGAAGCCTGAGAAGAAGGACGTGGCTCTCAAGATTATGAACGATGAGGTGAAGACTCTTGAGAACACTTGCGACGCTGCCAAGTTTGCCAAGTGCAAGGAGTTTATGACAAAGCAGTATGCCGACCAGGTGAAGACCAACGGCTACTGGCTCAGCGTTATCTCAAGCAACGTGTTCTACGGCTTCGACAGCCATAGCAACTATATGAACATTCTCAACTCCCTCACTCCGCAGGACATCTGCAACTTCATGAAGGAGTTCAACAAGGCTGGCAACAAGGTTACTGTAATGATGCTGCCTGAGGAATAAAAAAGACACTCAATATTAACATAAGAGGTCGAGCAACTTTTGCCCGACCTCTTTTTTTATCTGATCCTATTGTTTCTTGCATGCCCTTATCCTCGAGAGATAAGACCGCATGGAACCCTTGCTTATACATAGAATATCCGCTATCTCCTCATCACTCTTGCCAAGATGTTGAAGCATGAGTATAAGCCGGTTTTGCGTTGTAAGTCTATCATAGCTGCTTTCCAACATTTTATAGAAATCGGCATCCACTATTCTATAATATGCCATAACATCCTCCATAGCATGTGCGTCTCGTTTCTCTACAAACTTGCCCAGAGCTAATCCCTCATATATGCGCCGTCCTTTGGACAGACTCCTTATGTAATCGCTCATGCTTTTCTTCATCTCTTTAGTCAGACGCTCCAACTCTTTTTTGTTGTCTCCATTGAGTTTCCTCAGAGTGGATATTTCTTCCGCATATTCTGTAAAGTCAGCCTTCGCCTTCAACAGCTCTTTATCCTTCCTTCTCTTCATCACAACTAAAGCGATGATAGCCACTATGAACAAAAATCCTAAACAACTGCATATACCTATTGCTAATAAATTGTTTTTTGTAGTTCTCTCCTCCACTTCATCATTATCAAACTTGTACTGTATATCTTTAGTCCCTTCCACTTTATTCTTTTCCGCTAAAGAATCCATGTATTCCACCTCCTTTTTGAAGTAGAAGGCAGCTTCCTCATGTTTATTCTTAGCAAGCATCACTTGTCCAAGGCCATGGTATGCAGCTATAGTATGGTCAATTTTTGTTGACCGTTTCAACTTTTGTTTATACATATACTCTGCCTTATCATAATCTCTTTTCTTTAAATAATACATACCTGCTATTCCATATACCTTAGGGTCACAGCCTAAAGAGAGAGCCTTCTGCAAATACCGACTTGCACGTAATGTATCATTTGTTCTAAGATAATAAGCACTAACTTCAGCATAATAACCACCTTTATCCCCATCTTTACAATACTCTATATAAGGTAGGAATTGTTTTAAACATATACCAGCACTATCCTTCTTATCCATTTTACCATAACAAATATACTCACTAAATTTAGAGAACAGATATCTTGAAGGGCTTTTCATTTGCTCAGACGCAAAAGTACATTTCTTCGCATAATCGAGAGACAGCTGATAGTTCTCAGACTCAAAATTGCAATAAGCCAATGAAGACCATACCTTATATTGTAGATTTGGACTTGCCTTGCCGATTAACTTTTCTGCCTTTTTGAAATAATGTATTCCTTCTGCAACATTACCATTGTCATATAGGTCACCTGCCTTATAGTAATAAGCCTCAGCAAGCAATCGTGCATCAAAGACCTTCTCATAATAACGTACACAACTATCAATAGTACATTTCGATATTGGATTATAATTACGAGAAGCTATTTGAACACTTAACAGATTATAGTAATTATAATCATCTTCATCCCTCAAACTCTTAACATCAATTTTTCTTATTGATACAGTAGCAGCCTCTATACTATCTTGTGCCAATAAACTATCTATACGTTTGAGCTCATCGTTATGATCTTTTGCATTACATGCAAACAAAATGATTGGCAGAAACAAACATGTCGCTATCTTCTTTATTTTCATTGTACCTTATTTTGATATTTCATGCAAATATACAATTATTACCTTAATAATAAACATTAAGAAACAAGTTTTTGATGTTTAGCCAACCTTTTCAGCGTATTTTTATAACTAAAGATGTTGCAATAATTGCCTTAAAAGCATTATTTTTAAGGTATTAAAACAAGCATAAGTATCTATATATCACTAAATTATGTACGATAACGAAATTGCAACAACAGCAAAAAAATTATAACATAAAAAGTTGTATTATAAATCTTTAAATTATAATTTTGCTACAAGAAAACAATTAAACAATTATGCTTATGAATCAATATTAAATTTAAATCGTATGGGAAATATTTATATTCTTTTATTCTGCATCATATTATGTTGTGTAGACTATTATGTTTGGCAACGCAAGCTTGCTAAAAGCAGTACTAATGGCACAGAAATGGTGCTACAGAAAATGGTAAAAGTGACAAATTTGTTGACATGGCTTACAGTCTCGGCTTTGATAGCCTTTCACTTCTCTGTGGTGTCGTTGACGTTTAGTGCCCTCGCTTTATTGTCAGGAGTCCTCTCTCTCTTCTCCTGCCATAAAGCGGGCTGCAGCAAGGATGTTATAAGAATATATGCCGTGATGGCTTTGATTCTTGTAGGAAATGTTGCTATGTATTATCGTTAATTGGGACAAAGACAATGTCGCTAACTTTTGGATTTATGACACTCAAATATCATAAATACATTTGTTGGCGTTGCTCTATCACCATACTGTAGTATGCGATTATAGCATAATTTCCATAAAAATCCCTCAATGAGGGACGTTTCCCCACAAATATTTCCCTCATTGAGGGAAATATTCGTACAAAAGCGTCCCTTATTGAGGGATTTTTAGTATTTTTGCATATACCAAAACAAGATAGTATATGATAGACTTAAATCTTTACACCTATATGAGTGAGCTGCTCAAGCAGACACCATTGAAGTTTATCCGCTACAAATACGATAAGATAAACTGGGATGCGCGTATGATAGGAATACTCGGACCACGAGGTATCGGCAAATCTACAATGGTACTGCAACGCATCAAGAACACTCCTGACAACCACAGTCTGTATGTTGCTGCCGACAACATTTATTTTGCCAATAACCGTCTTACCGACCTTGCTGACGACTTCGTGAAAGAGGGCGGCACACATCTGTATATTGACGAGGTGCATAAGTATAATGGATGGAGCAGAGAATTGAAACAGATTTACGACATTCATCCGTCGCTGCACGTGATATTCACAGGATCCTCTGTGCTCGACATTTATCGTGGCGAAGCTGACTTGAGTCGCCGTGCTCTGATGTATTTCATGTACGGACTCTCATTCAGAGAATATTTAGGGTTGTTTCATGATGTGTCATGCCCTGTCTACACATTGGACGAAATACTTGCCAACCAGGCTACAATAAATAATGTAGACCACCCGCTACCCCTATTCCGCAATTATCTTAGTCGTGGTTATTATCCGTTTGCCATACAGGGCGATTTTCCAATACGTATGCAGCAAGTTGTCAGTCAAACCATAGAGGTAGACATTCCACAATATGCCGACATGAAAGCCTCTACCTCACGCAAACTGAAACAGTTGCTGGCCATACTGTCGCACCTCGCACCCTACAAGCCTGTAGCCGACAGTCTTGCCACGGAGATAGGCGTGAGTAAAAACAGCGTACCTGATTATCTTGCATATCTTGAGAAATCGGGCATGATAGGACTCTTGCGCGACGACACATCAGGCATACGCAGTCTTGGCAAGATAGAGAAGGCTTATATTGACAATCCGAGTCTGATGACAATTCTTGCCGGTGGTAATCCTGACATTGGAAACCTTCGTGAGACATTCTTCTACAATCAAATGCGTGTATGCAATAATGTCACAGCTTCGCGCGTGTCGGACTTTGTTATTGGCAAATTCACTTTTGAGATAGGCGGACGCAAAAAAGGTAAAAAGCAAATTGAGGGTATCGACAATGCCTATATCGTAAAAGACGATATAGAAATGGGAATGGGAAACATCATTCCTCTGTGGTGCTTTGGATTGAATTATTAATAATGAGGGTGTGTCTTTACACACCCTCATTAATGTTATAGAAGCCTCAACAGCATTACAACTTTTCAAATTCCTCGAAAATCTTAGCCGCTGTCTCCTTAAACTCCTCCTCCGAGAGCGAGAGTTTAGGATTGGAGAAGATCATGTCCTTCTCCGACTGCATCGGCACAAGATGAATGTGGGCATGCGGAACCTCAAGTCCGAGCACAGCCTCGCCCACCTTGATGCATGGGAAAGCACGCTTGATGGCAACCGCCACCTTCTTGGCAAACACCTGGAACTCGGCTATCTCGTCGTCGTCCATGTCGAAGATATAGTCCACCTCACGACGTGGGATTACGAGCGTATGGCCCTTCACCAACGGGTTGATATCGAGGAAAGCGTAGAATTTCTCGCTTTCGGCACACTTGTAGCTGGGTATCTCGCCAGCAGCTATCTTTGAAAAAATATCCATATGCCTTATCGTTTTTAAATGGTTATTCTCTTTACTCGATTGTAATCTTGTCGATGCGCAAGTGGATTGTGCCGCGTGGAATCTTTATTTCCACCTCGTCGCCCACCTTGTGGTTGAGCAATCCCTGTGCGATAGGAGTAGTGATAGAGATCTTGCCCTCACGCAGGTTAGCCTCGCTCTCGCTGACAATAGTGTATGACATCTTGGCCTTGTTGGCAAGGTTGGTCATCTCCACCTTCGAGAGTATCTGTACACTATCGGTGCTAAGGCGCGAAGTGTCAATAATCTTTGCCTCGGCTATAGTGACTTTGATACGGTTGATTTTCTCTTCGAGATGCGCCTGTGCCTCCTTGGCAGCGTCGTACTCGGCATTCTCGCTCAAGTCGCCCTTGTCGCGAGCCTCAGCAATAGCGGCCGATGCCTTGGGGCGCTCTACAGATTCGAGCTGTTTGAGTTCAGCCACGAGCTTGTCGTAGCCTTCTTGTGACATGTAAGCCATAATAAAAAGTTGTTTTGTTTTATTGTTAGTTATTCTTTTGTATACACCAAATAAAAAACCAAGAATTCCGACACTGGTCTTACTGCCGAAATTCTCAGTTCCTATTACGTCCAAAAAGTTTTTACGCCTACAAAGTTATGAATTTAAATCGATATTACCAAAACTTTGGCGATATTAATCCGTTTTGGGATATTTATATTCAGTCCTCGCTGAATTTAAGTTCCAGTTGCCCGTCACCCAAAAGGTTGTAGCTCATGCGGTGGTAGGGCGAAGTGCCGTACTGCCGTATACCCTCGCGATGTGCCTTTGTGGGATAGCCTTTGTTCTTCTGCCAGTCGTAATAAGGATATTCCTCGGCAAGCTTGTCCATATACTCGTCGCGGAATGTCTTGGCAAGAATGCTTGCAGCGGCTATAGCCTGATATTTGCCGTCTCCCTTTACGATAGTGGTATACGGAAGGTCGCGGTAAGGCGTGAACCTATTGCCATCGACAATGACAGCTTCAGGACGAACACTCAGTTGGTCAAGGGCACGGTGCATGGCAAGGAAACTCGCCTTAAGGATATTTATCTTGTCTATCTCCTCGGGAGTGACCACGCCCACAGCCCATGCCACAGCATCGCGCACTATCTGGTCGCGCAATTCCTTGCGCTTCTTCTCCGTGAGTTTCTTGGAATCGTTGAGCAGAGGATTGTCGTAGCCTCGTGGCAGGATTACGGCAGCCGCATACACGCTGCCAGCCAGACATCCGCGTCCAGCCTCATCGCATCCCGCCTCTACAAGGTCGGCATAATAGTGGGGCAAGAGATGCTTGCCCTCGTTGGTCTTCTTCATCTCAATGTCGTTGTTATTACTGAACCATGAAAGCTCCACTCTACAGCAAAGCCTTAATCTCAGCGTCAAGGTCCTTAATCTGTGCGTCGCGCTTCACAACGTTGCAGTTGCGGTCGAGCAGGAAGAATGTAGGTATCTGCTGCACGTTGTACAACTGCAATGGCTGCTGCGAGTTGTCGTCCACACGGGTGCTTATCCAAGGCAAGGCAGAAGTCTGAGTCTTCCAGAAATGCTCGTCGGGGTCTACCGACACCTGGTATATCTCCAGTCCGGCAGCATGATACTTGTTGTAAAGTTCGCGCAACATCATTATGCGCTGCATCGACTTCTCGTTGGCAAAGAGGTGGAAGTCGAGCAACACAACCTTGCCCACAAGCGACGACAAGCTGCGATGCTCGCCCTTGTTGTCGGTAAGCGTGAAGTCGATAATGCCCGTTGTGCTCACCTTTGATGCGTCTATCGCCGATCCTGCCATGCGGCTCTGAGCCAGACGCACGTCCTTCATACCCTCAATGGCAATGTTGTGCAGGTTCTCGCCACGCTCCTCATTAGGATAGAAAGTATCCCAACTTGTGGCCACGGCAGCAAACACCTTCACATCCTCCTCCGATGCTCGGGGGTTGAATATAAGCACTGGCTGACCGCCTGCATACAAGGTCTGGAAGAGTGCAAAATAAGATGATGCCTTCATAGGCTCCTTGAAGATGTATTGCGTCTTCACCATTTTCTTGTAGGCACCAACAACATTGTTTATGCTGTCGTTCACGGCATCCACACCGAGCTGCTGGCTACGCGCAATCGTGTTAATCTGATTCTGCAACTGCATCTGCATGAGTGTAAGCTCCTTTATGCGCGAGCAGTCGTCGGAGCCGCTCACCTCATACTGCGAAGCCATGGCAGGATACTTTGCCTTAACGCTTACCGTCTCGGTTGAGTCTATGGCAATGTTGATTATCTGTCCCGCTATGCGCAGGCGATAGAACTCGGGAGCAGTGGGAGCCTTGCCGTCGAACGAGAAGGAACCATCGGCAGAGAGCTTCACCGAGTCTACAGCCACAGGACCGTTAAGACTCATATTCTCGAAATAGAGTGTTGAGTCGGCCGCATTCTCTATAGCTCCGTCTACATGAAACTTGCGCTCATTGCAAGCCGTCATGCCTGCCATCGCCAAAGCCGCAAGGGCAAGGGCGAAATGTTTCTTGATAAATCTGATATTCATATTGTTTTTTCTTTTTTCTGTTTTCAACTTGCAAACTTACTCATTTTTATCCACAAATCCGTGATTAAACAGAAAAAACATGGTTCATCATGTTTCTATAGCTATACAAACAGGCTCTTCCCTTCCCGTCTACCAAGGATTACAACTTGTTAAATATACACAACAGATTCGTTTTTTTCGAGATTTAGGGATTTTGATGACAAAATATTGTATCTTTGTGCTGTTTATTTAACACGCATTAATTTAACGGCTGTTACATTATGAAGTTTTATGATCGAAAAAAGGAGATAGAGATACTGCGCAGGAACTGGGAAAAATCGGCTAAGCATTCCCTTTTCACTGTGATGATAGGCAGAAGACGTATCGGAAAGACGCTTCTCTTGCTCAAGACGGAGCAAGAGCAGAAGATGCTGTATCTATATGTGTCGAAGGACAATGAACGTGTGTTGGCGGAGAAATTCCAAAAGGCTGCTGAAGAAGTGCTGGGACTTCATGTATATGGTAGAATGGAGACTTTTGCACAGTTCTTCGAGCAAATCATGAAGTATGGAAAGGAACATCATTTTACCATCGTCTTCGATGAGTTCCAAAACTTCTTGAAGGTGAATCCAGCCATCCCAAGCCATATTCAGGACATTTGGGATAGATACCACGAATCAACAACGGTCAATCTTGTGGCTTGTGGCAGCATCTATAGCATGATGCACAAAATCTTCGATAACGATGACGAGCCTCTATATGGCAGGAAGGATTGCGAGATAAGGCTCAAGCCATTTAGGATAAGCGTTATCAAGGAAATATTGCATGACTACAACCCCAACTATACTTCTGAAGACTTGCTTTGCCTGTATATGTTGACTGGTGGTGTAGCTAAATACATCGCCTTGCTGATGGATGCAGGAGCGACCGATAAAGAGAGTATGCTCCGTTGGGCAACAAGCTCGGAAAGTCCTTTAATCACAGAGGGTAAGGAAATTGTGTTGTCGGAGTTTGGCAAGGATTATGCCAACTATCTCAGTATCTTGCAGCTGGTAGCTGGGGGAATGACTGTTCAGAACCAGATAGATAATATCATCGGCAAGAATACGGGTACCTATCTGAAGCGACTGGAGGAAGACTATAACTATGTGAGCAAGTTGACACCGATGTTTAGCAAGCCTGGCAGTAGAAATCTCAGGTGGAGTGTGGAAGATTGCTTCCTGCGCTTCTGGTTCCGTTTCGTCTTGCCTAATCAAGCTTTGATAGAAACGGAGCGCAATGATTTGCTATTGGAAATCGTGGAGCGAGATTACAATGACTATACGGGGCTAGTACTGGAACAATTTTTTCGCCAAAAGATTGCTGAGGAGGAGCGTGTTACCTTGGTTGGAAATTATTGGGACAGGAAAGGAATGAACGAGATAGACCTTATCGCACTCAACGATATTGACAAAACGGCATTGGTGGCAGAAGTGAAGCGTAATGCCGACCGATATAATCCTAAACTCTTGCAGGAGAAATTTGAATCGATTCGTAGTAATTTCGGAAAGTATAACGAAGTGCAGCTGATAGGCTTGTCTATGCAGGATATGTAAGGCTGATACATCGAAATATAAAGAGCGGAAGAACAAAAGGGGGTTAACAGAGTTAACAGTTTGCCAATTTTATACAAAGTCTTCATGCCAACGTTGTTTTCCAGACGGGTCATTGTTGGTTGAGAGGCCAGGTCAGCGTCAGAAGGCTTACGGCCTACTGACATTTTCAGGACGCTGTCACCTCGGAGCTGATTGCAGTCATTGGCATCCTCATAGCCGCAGAGAATCTGACCGATGCGCTGGCTCACCATTTCCATATAACTATGGTGTACGAACTCTTGTCTGCGGAAGTCAGGAAGTTTGTACAGGCATATTAAGCTTACTCTATCGTCCAGCCAAGGCTGAACGATAGAGTAAGCCGTATTACTTTGCCTTTTAATACGAGATAAACAACCGTCCGGCCTTGGCTGAACGAACCTGCATATACTGTAAAGTCAAGCGCGCAATAGGCCTAAAACTTGCGGCATTGCGCCTTTCTGCGTGAGAAAAGCAAAATATCCCTTGACGTTAGCAAAAACTTTCCAGACTCTGCTCATCGAGATACTGACTTTATATATGATTCACCCAGAAAGATAAACTTCACACAGATGGCTCGCTACGGCAAGCACGGTGAGCAGACCTATCGTCAGAATTTCAACCGTAAGAAGAAAGACTGCATCGATTGGCTTCTGTTGAACCTGTCTCTTGCAAGGCGTGTGTTGGACATGGATGGCTTACTTGCCATTGCCATAGACCCATGCTATATCAGCAAGGCTGGGAAGAAAACTCCTCATATCGGACGGTTTTGGTCGGGATGTGCAGGGGCAGTGAAGCACGGACTTGAAATCATGGGCATCGGCTTACTGGATGTTGCCAACAACAAATGTATGATGCTACGTGCCCATCAGACAATAGGGAACTCCGCGCTGAAGATGAGGAACAAGACACTCGTTGAATTTTTGCGTTCAACGCATCGTTCGCCTCCATGAATGCCGCCAAGGTCTTCATGAAAGACAATGGTATGGACAATTCTATGGCAAAAGTTAAGTCGCTGATGTTCAATGCGAACTATACGAAATTAATTTTCGACATGTCCCGATGCCGACCGAACCGAACTTTAATTAGTAAGATTGTCAAAGAACTCATTGGCTGGCAGCCTAAGGCCGCGTAGCCATATACTCAAATTTTAACGAACTATTGTTATCCCGAACTCGCGTTAAAAGGGCATGTGTTGGTTTTGATGTGTGCGAAAAAAATATGACAGAATGAATGTGAGTGTAACTTTGAATTTTGCTATTCTCTACATCGGTAATCATAATTATGACGTGCTGATGAGAACTCTGTTAGAATAGTTCTGAATTAAGAATTACGAAAATTGGCAAGCAAACGAGTTATTAGTTATAACGGATATAACCATTTACTCGTTTACTTGCCAAAAATACAATTCCCTTGTTAACTTGTAAACTTACTTCACTACCACCTTGCGTGTAGTACCATCAGATGACTTGATGACATTCAGACCCTTCTGCAACTGCTGGATTTGACGACCATCAACAGTGTAATACTTTTCAGTTGTAGTCTTGTTAAAGTTGGCACTCTTGATACCACTGGTAACAAGTGTGGCAACCATTGGCTCGCTTGAATACTTCTTTCCGTCTGCTTCGTAGACCATTACGACCTTGAGGGATGTGATAGAACTATCATAGAAATGAAGAATACGTAGGTTATCGATAACCTTGAAGTCATAGTTTCTTTTGTCCTTGTAGTTAAAAGGAATATTAGTCATTTCTTCCTCATGCATGTCATTGTATTGACTTGCACTCTTCTTGAACTTGAAAGGTTCTGTGCTGCCATTAACATAGACATTGTAGTACATCTTCTCTGGGTTCAGATAGTTACCGTCAGCATCTGCATTCTTAACATAGAATGCCAATTTAATTTCGTTAGAAGTGTTGTCGTAGTTTGGAGTAGATGTTAAATAGAAATATTCAGGTGTTGCTGGGTTACCTACTTTCTGCACGTAAGGAGTCAAGGTAAGAGCTTCATAGCTTTCTACATAGTCTTCACCTGTAATGTTGTCATCACTACCTTTACCTAAAGAAGTTCTAAGAATCTTAGAAGCAGTCAGTTTACCTGTTGCATCAATGCTGAACTCAAGGTTCTCTGCAGTCTTGGTTTCATTCTCGAAAGCTGCTGCAAAGGTGTGATACTCCGAATTATCGCTATCGTATTTCTTAAAGTCAGTCTTCTTAGTAATACCCAAATACTGGTTAGTAGACATAATAGCCTTGTCGCCCTGCTTGGTAAGTTTCACCCAAGTGTTTGCAAGTTTCTCAGACTTGAACAAGCCCTTGATATAGATATCGTTGTTATCGGTCATTGCCTCAACAATACGTGGAGAAGAATCAGACTTAGAAGTAATGGCATACTGAGTCTTTGTCGCTGTAGAAGGAGGTGTAATAAGCTGTTCATTAAGTGGTTCAATCGTAAGAGCCCAGTCGCCACCATAGTTTCTTTCCCACTTATTATTAAAGGAAGCACCCCATATTTGCTTTCTCTGACCCATACCAGACATCTTGAGTGTTCTTCCTTCCAAGATGAAATCTACGTAGTTCATATTTGCACCAACAGGCTCGTAATCCTCTCCTTCATTAGAAGAAACCATACGATTAAGCGTGATAGTGCGCTCGCTACTGTCTTCGTCATCGCTCCCACCGTAGTCGTCAGTATGAATAGCCTGTGGTAGCTTTGCTCTATACTTACCATCAGCTTGTCTCTCAAGCTTCAACCATGACTTACTGTCGAGGCCTGATAGTGGATTGTAAATGTAAATACAGCCATCTTCGCCGATAACAATCTTAGACACCAAGCCTTCATATCTGCCTGCTTGTATACCTGTCCAACCCTTCTTTACCCAAGACTTGCTTGAGCGATACAGGTTTTCAATCAGCTTACCTTTAGGTGTGTCTTTTATTATCTGAGCGGAAGCAGTAAGGCTCAGTACTAATGCACAAATTGAGAATAAAGTTCTTTTCATAACTGTTACTTTTGATTAAATTATTTATATTGTTTGTCATTGTTTTAGAAATCATAGCCAATACCTATGGTACAGTAGCTACTTCCTGTGTCTGCTGTCTTTAGGTTGTATGCTCCGTTCAGACGCAATCCTTGATACTTGAAGCCTGCACCCATTGTAATGTGGCTGAGGTTGTTGTCGCCATACTCATAGCCGGCACGCACTGATACCATCTTGTTATAGGTGTATTCAAATCCTCCACCTAACATAAAGAGCTTGGCTTCGGATGGTTGGAAGAAGTAACGAGTAGACAAGGCTGCAGCCACTTGATGCTTCTCTGCCATGTCAACAGAGAGCACACTTCCTATGGCAAGATGGGTAGGGAGTGTGGTCTTGTGATTATTGCCATAGTCAAGTTGAGGACCTATTGCACCCACCTTAGCATTAAGCATGAGGTTGGCTGGTTTGTTAGCAAGTGTCAGTTCACTGTTCTGATAGGATGCACCCACGCTGAAAGCACCACCCATGGCATTCTTTGAGAGGTGACTATAGATCAGACTTCCTGTTGCGTAGGCAGCGAATCCCTTACCAAAGAAATAGGTATAACCCAAGTCGAGGGTCCAGTTATAAGGCTTATAGTCCTTAGTTGGATTGCCCAAGAGGTCGTAACCCTTTAGACTTAGTCCTCCAGCATGGCGGAAACCAGCGAAGACAGCATGACGCTTAGCCAACTTATAGCCAGCTGTAATAGCGTAAATGCCGAAGGTTCCATCAGCCCCCTCTGCTTTTTCAAAGAGAGAGGCAGAAGCATCTGCGGTGAACTTCTTATCCGTTGCGAAGAAAGCAGCAGGATTATTGTATAGATACATACCCTCTGCAGCAGCCGAAGCATTACCCATAGCGGCTGTTTTGGCATCGGTATTAGCTGTTAATATCGAGAGATCCTGTCCCTGGGCATTAGCCTGCGTAGCACCAAGAAGTGCTGCGCAAGCCATGAGAATGATATGTCTTGTATTCATACTTGTTGTGTTTATCGTTTAATGAACATCTGGGTATGGTTTCCCTTACTGGTATAGACAGTAAGTTTATACGTTCCGGGGTTCAGTTTAGAAAGGTCAAGTGTTGCTACGTTGTTCTTGTCTGGAGTCACAGTAGCCTTTATCAGACGCTCTCCTACGGTAGAACTGATGACGAGTTCAGCCTGCTTGACTTCAGGATTGAGCAGGGTGTTGATATCTTTCTGTACTGGAATAGGATAAACGGCATAGACAGGAGCCGACTTCTTTTCGACAACACGCACTTGGAAAGAAGCCTCAGATGATGTCTCGCGACCATCTGTAGCAGCGATGTTGATGCGTGTAACACCCTTTGTCATAGGCTTTAATTGGAGATTATCACTGCTAATTGTTGCTGCAGTGATACTACCATTGGCAGCATTGGCTTTGTAAGTAAGCTGTGTGTTGCTGCTATGTGTGTAATGTCCTGTCAAAGGAATCGTTACTACTCCCTCGTCCAATCCAATGATATAGTTCTCGAATGGCTTTGTAAGCTGTGGTGGAATATACTTCACAATCTTAAATGTAAAGCTCTTCTCAGCCTTTGCTCCCAAGTCATCTGAGAGTATAAAGGTACAAGTATAACTACCAGCTGCAAGCACAGGAACGAGATTAACGGTCACAGTATTGCCGTTCACAGTGTAGGAAACTCCCTTTGTTTCACCCGTAATCTTGATATCCCAGTTATGATTATCAGGGTCAGCAACGTTGAAAGTGAACGACTTACGCTCGTTCTCCCTCACTTCTACGGCTTCCGTTGGGAAGTTAGTAGCCTCTGGTGCATGGTTGAGTTTGGTCGTACACTTCTGAATCTTTGGCTCAGAAAGGTTGCCCCAACGGTCTACTGCTACTACAGCAACGCTATAAGTTGTGTTATCCCTCAAGTCATCAAAGTCATACTTAAGAGTTTCGCCTAAGCTATGACCCATACCATTGATTTCTCTGTAGGTTATATCCTTGAGTTTGTCAGCCGTCAATTCGCCCTGAGCAATATAGAGTCTGTAGAAAGCTGCGGTTTTATCTTCATCTTTAGCGATGCTCCACTCCGCATTGATATCTACGAAGTCAGGTGTAAGTGTGAGCGTTCCGACCTTCTCTGGCGCAATCTTAGTGTCTGATTCAAAGGCAGCTTCAGCATCAATATAGCCCTTACCCAACTTCCCTTTGTACGTTGGGTTTTGCTCATCAATGTTGTAAGGTCTGTAAGCTGTAATCAAACGTGACTTCAATTCTTCGTTAGTGAAGCCCGGTTTGCCAAAGTAAGAGGCGATAAGTGCAGCAATACCCGATACATGTGGGCAAGCCATTGAGGTACCTTGGTAGTAAGCATAGCCTGATGCAGCCTTCTTCTTAGGTACGGTACTCAATACGCCAGCTTCATTTCCGAAGCGGTCTTGGTCGCCACCGGGAGCCGTGATAGTCACCCATTTCGCGTAATTACTATAACTTGCCTTAGTGAAGTCCCATGCCATTGCAGCCACAGAAACTGTTGGTGCATAACAAGCTGGGTAAGCAGAGAACTCCTTGTTCTCATTACCAGCAGCGAACATTACCACACCGCCCTTCATAGGAGAATCTGGTCGCTGATTGCCGTTAGCATCACAACCCGCCATCTTGATGAAGTAGTCTACTGCTTCTTTCAGTAACTGCGGCATAGCTGTGACATTTGCATTAGACGAATATCCCCATGAGTTCTGGCAAATAACAGCTCCATTGTCAGCTGCATATTTAATAGCAGCAGCTGCATCGCCCTGTTCTTCTTTGTTTCTAAATATCTGACAACTCAGCAAGCGTACACCGCTATCAGCAGACCCATCGCCACCAGCGATACCAGCCACACCTTTTCCGTTGTTGTTGCGTGCAGCAACAGTACCTGCAACGTGGGTTCCGTGTCCGCCATCATCGGGTTCAATAGTACCACCGACAACATCTTTTGCTGTCACAAAGTTGTAACCATAGATGTCATCTACAAAGCCATTGCCATCATCATCGACGTTAGGTAGACCATTCTTCTCCTTTTCGTTGATATAGAGGTTGTCTATCAAGTCTTCATGAGTGATATCAATACCACCATCTACAATGGCTACAATGACATTCTTCTTACCCGTTGTGTACTTTTCCCAAACAGGTTTAATGTTACAGTCAGCCCCTTTCATTGCACGTGGATTTACAGTACCGTTGTTGTAGTAATGCCACTGTTTCGCAAGAAGAGGGTCGTCAAAGTTGCTTCCTGTACCCTGCATGCTTGCTTCAGGAGCGCTATAAGGTGCAACCTTAACTACTGGTCTTGCCATTGGCAAAACACGTTCAGCACATTCAACGCCCTCGGCTTTATTGAACTGGTCCAATACTGCAGAAACATCTTTAGACTTATCAAAGTAGATGGTGTACCATCTATCAAGTCCCTCAGCTATGGTTCTTGCTTCATATTCACCAGCAGGCTTAAAGACTCTTTCCATCTTATAAGCACCTGAATATTGCATTGCAGAAGCCATTTCAGACGGTACGCTCTGCATCTCGATACCACCACTTCGTGTCTTTGGTAGAGATTGATTCGTACCTTTTGCCAGCTTAATGTTAATACAACCTTTTACAGAGAAAAGGTCTTTGTCAATGTTGACCGCACGTGTATTAGAAACAGTTGCATCCGACTCCAAGCTATCTTGGCATGATGTTGTAAGTATCATACCAAAGATAGCACACGCACATAAGTATATAATAGATTTTTTCATTACTATATCCTTTCCGTATTATTTGCTTGGATTGTGTTGTTTGAGTATGCGTTCTACCTTAGCCATTCGTTGTTCTTTGCTTCCTGCAAAGACGTTAGGCTTGTACAGAATAGTAATCTGCATGACTGCTTTACCATTGTTTACATCGGCATATTCTCCACCAGAGATAGCCAATGTCAAGTAGTCAGAACGGCGAGCGTAGACATGATACTTACCATTGTAGCCAACAACCTCAAAGTTGTTTGATGTAAGCAACTTATCAAACTCACGGGTTACGAACCACTCTCTACCATACTTCCATATACCTAAGTTAGGCTGACTATAGAACAAGCTGTATTGCTCAACGCTTCCAGCCTTCTCTTGTGGGATTGCGGCATCATTGCGGAGGTAGAAGAAGTAAGTACGAGCAATCAAAGTAGGGTCATCTGTTCTGAAGAGGAGTGCTTCAACTTCATTGGTCTTAGACAGTTGTCGCTTCATCTCCTCACTATTCTTGCCCTGTTCGTACTTCTCCACGTCACTTATCTTCTTGTCAACCTTGTTCAAAAGGTCAATAGGACCGAGGTCAAGACTACTGAAAGTTGGGTAATCACGGTCCTGTGTGTGCATCTGATAGAAGAATAATACAACACTGTTATTATCTTCCTTGATGTCAACATCCATCGTGAAAGCCTCCTTTACGTTAACATAATGATTAGTGTCTTTATCGTCTCTTACATAGCCATTGGCTTTAACAAACTCTTGGAAAGCCTGCGACTTAACAGCGTTGATACCCTCTCTGGTCAACGAGCGTGTGTAGATACGAGTTGGAACAAAATGCTTAGTATCGTGCACATAGACAACATCCTTGAACAAAGGCGATGGTGTTCTGAAGAAATAACTCTCCTCATAGATGCCGTTTGCCTCATCTGGACCGCCATATTCCGTCAGTATACTGCCTCGACGATACTCGTAATCCATCATCTTGTGCAGACTGTAAGGATTACCCGGATTGCAAGCCAAGACAAAGAGAGACACGCCCGGTTGCTTAACCACTACGTCGTAGTTCTTTCCTGTTAAGGTTATCGTAAGTTTTGTAGTTCTTTCTTCTACACCATAGTTAGGTTTAGAAATAAATTTCAAACCATGCTTTTTCTTGATAACTTGCAGCCATTCGGGCTTTTCATTCTGTGTAAGGTCATAGGGCGAGCCTTCCAATTTTAGGTCAACAGTCGTCGTTCCACCCACTTGTGGTAGGATTATTTCGCCCTTCGTAATATCCAGTGAGACATCAGCAGCATTCTGACTAATCAAGATTTTCTGTACCGCCAGACCACCATCAACAAGGATATAGCTACTTCTTTCCATGCCCGTTGGATTAGCATCCACTTGCACAGCAATCTCATTTCCCTTTTGAGTAAGGTGTACCCACGATTTTGGTGTCGTAGCAATCCATTCCTTACAGTTCGTGTTCACAGTAATTGTCTTCTCGCCAATCTGATTAGAGAAAGCTATCTCCTTCTCCGAAATATCCAGATACGGTTGTTCAAAGCTGTCATTCTCAGCACATCCAACTACTATCCCCAGTAATAGGCATAGCAAAGAAAACTGTAGCAGCTTATGTAAATTTATTATACGCATATCAGGTAATAATTAAAATAAGGTATAACAATTTGTTTAGAACTTCAAAGCTTTCTTTGCAGCAGAGAAGTTCTTAACCATCTTTGCCTGTGCCTTTACAGCCTTACTACCAGCACCCGAAACCGAAGGGTCATAGCTGTAAAGCAATGCGAGAACAGGTGTGTTGTTATCTAATACGCAGGTAACATCAATAACGAGATGGTCGCTTTCGCGTACAAAGAAGTGGTTGTTACCAGATGTACGGAGGAAAGAGAAGCCCTCATCGCCAAGTATTTTCTTGATTTCCTTTGTTGCAACCCATTTGCTACCATACTTCCATACGCCGAGGCTTGTATCTTTGAAGAGCAATGCGCCAATCTGAACACTACCAAGATTATCAGGTGCATCACCATTCTTATCTGTTGTGTAGAAAATGTGGATACGTCCGTAGGCAGCATTAGGGTCAGTGCTTGCCTTCAGCGTATACTGGAGCTGTGAAACCTCTGTTGCCTTATGCTCGTTGAAGCTACGCTCTTCTTCTTTGCTACCAGCCTTTTGTTCGTATTGTTCTATCTGTGCTACCTTTACATCGTCTTTCTGCAAAAGCTCAAGAGGATAGTAAGGCAACTTGTTGAACGTCTTGTATTCGCCAATCTGCTTTATGATAGGAGTGAAAGTTAGGTTTACCCCCTCGTTGTTCTCCTTTTCAGATATATAAACCTTCAAAGAAAGCAAATCCTTGTCATTGGTATATTCTCTGTCAGACTGAGAGTTGCTGCGTACATAGCCATTGTCAGTCAGGAACTTATCGAAAGCCTTGTCTTTTACAGCATCAATAGCCTTTCTTCCGTCACCAATAGTGATAATCTGTGAAGGAGTAACACCATCAGAGCTACAATACTGTATCAAAGTAAAGATAGGAGAAGGGGTGATAAAGGTGTAAGTCTCTTCAAGACCGTAAGCAGGCATAGCAGCCTGATACTCGCGCAGATAGCTACCACGACCTAACTCAAAGTCCATAATCTTGTGCTCATCCTGTGGTACACCGGGGTTGATAGGGAGGAGGTAACGCTGTATGCCTGACTGAGAAACGATAATCTCGCGGATAACGCTACCGCTCTTTGCGTACAACTTCACCTCACGTTTCTGATAGGTGTCGTTACGCTCCGCAATCAACTTGATTTCTTCCTCAGACTTAACGATTTTAAGCCAGCTAACTTCTTCACTGGTTGTCACGTCATAGACAGACGAATTGGTCGTAATGTCAATTGTCTTTTCGCCTCCAGTCTGAGGGAGATAGATAGCATCTGGAGCCACGTCAAGTGTTACATCAGCTGCGCTTTGGGTTACAGCAATTTTACCTGATGCGCCATTAGCATTTACGAGGACGTAGCTTGTGCGCTCGCCTCCCATCTTGTTTTCAGTTACCTTCACCTTCAGTACATTGCCGTCCTGAACCAGTGAGAGCCAGTCGCCTTCCTGTGGAGATGATGCAATCCAGCTGCTTTGATTTGTTGTGACACTAATGTTTCTTTCGCTAACACCTTTGTCAAAGGCAATACTGTTTTCCGAAAGAACCAAAGTTGGCATTTCAAATTCGTCTTCCTTTGCACATGAGAACAAGCAAAGAAGAATGCCACCTAACATTAGGGTGTGGAGTGTTTTCTTTAATTCCATACTCTTCAATGTTTTTTATTGTTACAGTCTATAAAAATTATGAGGTGCAAAGGTACTTGCTTCTTGTTAACGTTGCAATACTCATTTATAAGTAAAATATTGTTGTCTCTTTGTCTTAATAGTTTTTTATATACCTAATAAAGGCAGATGCTTCCATCAGAAGTCATTGTTGAGACGGTCGAAGTCGCGCTCTCTTGCCCCACGCTTGTTGTACGTTTCGATAACGCTCTTCTCTTCACTGTCCCAGTCATTGGTTATGATGCAGCGGTAGGTGTATCTGTCACCGAAAAGATCAGGTGTACTGTCCTTTTCCTTTGTCCGTTGCACTACAATGCGGTAACGGGACATTCGCGTATGTCTTGTATGCGGCTGTACATTGACGCACTGTGTATGGCCCGTATGTAGAATATGCGGCAGTTGCCGTCAACGGTCCTTATGACATCTTCCGAATAGGAACCGCAATCGGCACGGAAGATGCCGTCGTTTCATCAGAGGGTCATTGGCTCTTTGGTTGGTGTTGAATCTGAACACATTGCCTGACGAGGACTTGTATTCCATGTCTTCATGGAAGAGTTCCTTTATGGCACGCCCGATTGTGTGGCTCGTCGGTATCCGGACTTCAGGTGATTCTCGCAGGTGGCACTCGCTCCTGTTGACATCTTCCACGCAGTCACCGCCACAGAGGAACACGTCAGACATGGCTGACATTATCTCGTCCCACTGGTAGCCGTTGTAGGTGGAGCTGCGGACACCAAGAGTGCCGTTGATGACTTTGTCAAGTGAAAGTGCATATCTGCTAATTTAAGGCTATAAGTTAAAATAATGAATATAAAAACTTGTTGACATGGAATTAAGATTTGATTAACACATTTATGAATGTAAGATGACTTGTAAGGCAAACGGTCAAAGTTTGATAAAAATGTAAAATGTTACGGATATTATTTGTATTCTCCGTAACTTTTAACACGAGACATTCTTTATTCTCAACAAGTATTTGTATCTTTGCACGGAAACAAGAATAACATGGATAGAAAAACAGTCATTGACACGCTACAACAGCGAGGTGGATTCATAACCACAAGTGAAGTGAAAAGCCGTGGTGAATATGAGCAGCTTCGCCGTGCAATAGAAGATGG
>ERZ1026888.110-NODE-110-length-50669-cov-31.937685_pt1 | contig 50669 bp, 50 predicted proteins | sample MGYA00380174_ERZ1026888 | MGnify/ENA primary metagenome ERZ1026888 (study PRJEB33269, sample SAMEA4719810) | human gut metagenome | biome: human-associated habitat; feature: organic feature; material: feces | place: Cameroon | collected 2013-10 ...
GTTCCTCATCTACGTGCTGGTATGCGACAAGCAGAACATCCTGGGATTCACCGCCATCTTCGCCCTGTTCTATGTAGTGCTTCTCGTGTTCGACTGCATCTACTTCGCTCGGGTAGAGAAAAAGAGCCGCCTCTCTTAATGCGGCTCCGAGACAAATAATTAATAAACAAAGTAAGAATTAAAGAATATGAAACATCTCAAACAATTCCTCTTGATGGCGATGCTGCTCTTCACGCTAGCCCCAATGCAGGTGAGTGCGAAGGAAAACATCGACGTAAAGGAGATATTGTGGGGTCATATCAAGGATTCTTATGAATGGCATATCACCCAGGTGGGCGACTATCCGGTCGTGATCAATCTGCCAGTCATCGTTCATACAACCACAGGATGGCATGTGTTCTCCAGCGGAGAGTTCTCTGAGGAGAGAGATGCCAACGGCGACCGTCCAGGTCCATACAACTTGGTTATTAAGAATGGTGATGCGCAGAACAATCCCAACAAGATAGTGGAAAAAGTGAATGGGGAAGAGGTTCTGCCTCTCGACATCTCCATCACCAAGACCACATGCGTTCTCTTTATAGACGCCATCATCTTGTTGTTGTGCGTATTGATACCAGCTCGCTGGTGCAAGAAGCACAAGATCGATGACCCAGCTCCAAAGGGATTTGTAGGATTGATGCACATGTTTATCATGTCTGTCTATGACGATGTGATCAAGGCTACCCTCGGTAAGGAGGCTCCTAAGTATGCTCCATGGCTGCTTACTTGCTTCTTCTTCATCTTCGTAGCCAACATCATGGGTATCGTACCATTCCCTCCAGGCGGTGGAAACTTGACTGGCAATATCGCTTGTACATGTTTCTTGGGTGTGACCACTTTCATCATCACCAACGTAACAGGTACTAAGGATTACTGGAAGGAAATCTTCTGGCCAGATGTACCAACTTGGTTGAAGGTGCCAGTGCCACTGATGCCATTCATTGAGCTGTTCGGAATCTTCACGAAACCGTTGGCTCTGATTATCCGACTCTTCGCCAACATGATGGCAGGTCATGCGATAGCCTTGTCTTTCGCTGCAATCATTTTCATTATGTTCAACATTAGTGAGAATGCCATCGCCAACTATGTGGCAGGAACGGGTATGACAATCGTAAGTGTTGCGATGAGTGCCTTTATGATGCTCCTCGAAGTATTGGTAAGCTACATCCAGGCATTGGTTTTCACCATGCTGAGTGCAGTATTCATCTCGCAGGCTCACGTGCATGAGCACGAGCCTGAAATCGCAAAGTAATTGATATTGCTGAGCGAAATAAATAATTGAATTAATTAACAAGAAAATATTAACAACTTAAATTTTAAGATTATGTTATCACTTTTATTAGCAGCAGATGCTCTCGCAAAGTTAGGTGCCGCAATCGGCGCAAGTTTGGCCGCTATTGGCGCAGGTATTGGTATTGGTCGTATTGGTGGCCAGGCTATGGACGCTATGGCTCGCCAGCCAGAGAAGATGGGCGATCTCCGTTCTTCTATGATCATTGCAGCTGCGTTGGTTGAGGGTGTTGCGTTCTTCGCTGTCATCATCGCCATCTTGGCTATCGTTATGTAATAAACGAATATCACTCTTCTCGCCCCATACAGTTTTTAAGTGCAGTTGCGGTTGTCTAACCGTAATGTATGGGGTGGAGAAGGTGATTCTCTAGAGTTAGTTAAAATAAAACGTTTAAGTAAAACTTTAACCAGTATATATGGATTTATTAATTCCTGATAGCGGTTTGCTTTTCTGGATGACGCTGGTCTTCATCATCGTCTTCATTATCCTCTGGAAGGCTGGATTTCCAGCCATCATCAAGATGGTGACCGACCGTAAGGCCTACATCGACGAGAGCTTGCGTAAAGCTCACGAAGCCAACGAGAAGCTTGCCAATATCCAAAAAGAAGGTGAATCCATCTTGCAGGAAGCTCGCGAGAAGCAGGCTGCCATCCTCAAGGAGGCTGCTGATACCCGCGATGCCATCGTAGAGAAAGCACAGGACAAGGCTCGCGAAGAGGGCGCTCGTCTGCTCTCTGATGCCAAGGCACAGATTGAGACAGAAAAGCAGAATGCCATCCGCGAAATCCGTGGACAGGTAGCCGAGCTCTCTGTACAGATTGCAGAAAAGGTGCTCAAGGCTAAGCTCTCTGACGACAAGGCACAGATGGATATGATAAATCGACTGCTGGACGAGGTTTCTTCTGACAACAAATAGTAAAGCTTATGGATATAGGTGTAATATCGGTGCGTTATGCCCGTGCCCTCATCAAGGCTGCACTCGGCATGAAGCTCGAAGATCAGGTGTACCAGGAGATGCAGACGCTCTACAAGAGCTACATCGACGTGCCTGAACTGAGATTTACGATAGACAACCCTATGCTTTCCAAGGACAAGAAGCAGGCGCTTCTCACCACAGCCCTGGGTAAGAACCCATCGGATCTGAGCAAGAAGTTCATCGCACTCGTCCTGAAGGAGGATAGGGAGAGCACCCTGCAATTCATGGCTGCTTCGTATATCACTCTTTACAGGAAACAGAAGAATATCATCCGTGGTAAACTGATCACCGCCACTGCCGTCGATGCCCAAACTGAGGATAAGATGCGCAAGATGGTTGAGCAGAGAACGCAAGGTACTGTGGAGTTCAAGACGGAGGTGAACCCTGATATTATCGGTGGTTTCATCCTCGAATATGATACTTACAGAATGGATGCGAGCGTCAAGACGAAGCTCAATGCCATACTGACACAGCTCAAAAAGTAATTAATTAAAAGTAAACAAAACAATGTCAGATAAAATTAAACCAAGTGAAGTGTCTGAGGTACTTCAGCAGCAACTCCAGGAGGTGAATGGCTCTGAGAAGTTTGATGAGGTTGGTACCGTCCTCACCGTCAGCGATGGTGTGGCTCGTATCTATGGACTTCGCAATGCAGAGGCCAATGAACTTCTTGAGTTCGAGAATGGCACAATGGCTATTGTCATGAACTTGGAGGAAGACAATGTAGGTTGCGTCCTTTTAGGTCCTACAGCTGGCATCAAAGAGGGACAGAGTGTGAAGCGTACCCATCGTATCGCCTCTATCCGTGTGAACGACAACTTCTTAGGACGTGTCGTTAATCCTTTGGGTCAAGCTATTGATGGTCTTGGAGACATCGACCTCACTGACTCTTTCGAGATGCCATTGGACCGCAAGGCTCCTGGTGTGATCTATCGTCAGCCAGTGAAGGAACCTCTCCAGACAGGTTTGAAGGCTGTCGATTCCATGATTCCTATCGGACGTGGACAACGTGAGTTGATTATCGGCGACCGTCAGACAGGTAAGACTGCTATTGCAGTCGATACCATCATCAACCAGAAGAGTTTCTACGAGGCAGGCAAGCCTGTATATTGTATCTATGTAGCCATCGGTCAGAAAGCTTCTACAGTAGCAGCATTAGTACAGAACCTCAAGGAGCATGGTGCACTTCCTTATACTATAATTGTAAGTGCTACTGCTGCCGATCCAGCTGCTATGCAGTACTATGCACCATTCGCTGGTGCAGCTATTGGTGAGTATTTCCGCGACCGTGGTTACTCAGCTCTCGTCGTCTATGATGACTTGAGTAAGCAGGCTGTAGCTTATCGAGAGGTTTCCTTGATTCTTCGTCGTCCATCTGGACGTGAGGCATATCCAGGTGATGTCTTCTATCTCCACTCTCGTTTGTTGGAGCGTGCAGCTCGTATCAACGACCAGCAGGAGGTAGCTGAGCAGATGAACGACCTTCCAGAGTGCATGAAGGGTCACGTGAAGGGTGGTGGTTCTTTGACAGCCCTCCCAATTATTGAGACCCAGGCAGGTGACGTTTCCGCATATATCCCAACCAATGTGATCTCTATCACAGATGGTCAGATATTCTTGGAGACAGACCTCTTCAACCAAGGTTTCCGCCCAGCCATCAACGTAGGTATCTCTGTATCTCGTGTAGGTGGTTCTGCTCAAATCAAGAGTATGAAGAAGGTGGCAGGTACCCTGAAGATTGATATGGCTCAGTATCGCGAGTTGGAGTCCTTCTCTAAGTTCTCTAGCGATATGGATGCTGTGACTGCCATGACTTTGGATCGTGGTCGCAAGAACGACCAACTCCTCATCCAGCCTCAGTATCACCCAATGCCAGTAGGTGAGCAGGTTGCCATCCTTTATTGTGGTGTCCATGGTTTGATGCACGAGGTGCCAATGACCCAGGTTCGTGAGTGCCAGGATCAGTTCCTCGATGCTATGCGTAGCCAGCATTCCGATGTTATCGCAACTTTGGCAGACGGCAAATTGACCGATGATGCCATCAAGGTAATAGAGGAGACCATGGCAAACGTTGCAGGACAATATAAAGCGTAATAGCCTATGCCGTCATTAAAAGAGATCAAAACTCGCATTGCCAGTGTCAACAGTACCCGTAAGATTACGAGTGCCATGAAGATGGTGGCTTCCAGCAAGTTGCATCATGCTCAGGTGGCGATACAAAACATGTTGCCATACGAGAATATGTTGGAGCATATCTTGAAGAGTTTCTTGGTTTCCACTCCTTCACTCCAGTGTGAGTTTGAGTGGGAACACAAGGAAATCAAGAGAGTAGCCCTCGTGGTCTATAGTTCCAACAGTTCACTTTGCGGTGGATTTAATTCCAATGTCATCAAGATGATGATGCAGACAGTGGACGAGTATAAGGCTCAAGGCATTGACGACATCACGGTTTATCCTATCGGTCGAAAGGTAGCCGAGAAGACTGCAAAACTTGGATTGAAAGTAGCAGGTGACTTTACGGAACTTGCTGACAAGCCAAATTCAAGCGAATGTGCAGAAATCGCACGCAAGTTGGCTAAGCAGTATGTGGCAGGCGAACTTGACAAGGTCGAGATGATTTATCATCACTTCAAGAGTGCCGGCTCACAGATTCTCACCCGCAAGACTTTCTTGCCAATCGACCTCTCTACTGAGGCTATCGGTGAGGATAACGATCGAGACTTGACATCGAATGTAGCTACAGCAAAGGCGCAAGAATACCTACGCAAGAAGCAGGAGGAGCAAGATGATAGACAACGTACGGAGGCAAAGCCACTGAACGATGACTTCATCGTAGAGCCAGACTTGCAGACAGTGTTGGGAGTCTTGATACCAAAGCTGTTACACTTGATGCTCTTCACCGCCTTGCTCGACAGTCAGGCAAGTGAACATGCAGCGAGAATGGTTGCCATGCAGACAGCAACGGATAATGCCGATGAACTCTTACGTTCGCTCAACTTGCAGTACAACAAGAGTCGTCAACAGGCCATTACAAATGAATTGCTTGATATTGTTGGCGGTAGTGTCAACAACTAATAGATATCTTAAGAAAAGCCCCTCATTGACATTTGTTGATGAGGGGCTTTTCTTGCTTTCAATTTGATACTTTTACCTACTTATAAGAACAGTTAAGTTACAATCAGAAAACGTTTACGCTTCTTTTCGTTGAAAAGTTTTCTGAATATTTTGCGGTTTTTAAATATTGTATTATCTTTGCACTATCAAACTGAATTGCCAACTCGACTTTGCAATCTATGCCGTAACCTAATGGCAGAATCATTCGCATGAATCGTTATGGAGTGAAAGAAAGAAGATAAGCTATGTCGAAGAAGTTGACAAAAACAAAGATCATAAATCATGAGCAACAAGATAAAACATGCAGGAATTGTAGATTCGGCTGAAAACGGATGCGTGAAAGTTCGGATTCTTCAGTCATCAGCCTGTAGTGGCTGCAAGGTAGCAGCACATTGCAATGCCTCTGAAACCAAGGAAAAGCTGGTGGAAGTATTGACTTCTGACTTCTCTAACTATCAGAAAGGCGACTCCGTGACAGTAGTTGCTGATACATCTGTAGGATTCACGGCAAGTCTCTATGGTTATCTTTTGCCTTTAGCTGTCATGGTGGTGACATTGATTGTAATACTGTCACTCACAAAGTCAGAAGGCGCAGCCGCCTTGTCGGCGTTGGGTATTTTAATACCTTATTATTTATTGGTCTATCTGTTTAGAAGCAAACTCAAGAAACGGCTGTCGTTTGAGATACAGTCGTAAGACAAACAAGAAGAATACTTAAAAACGAAACTATCAAGAATTAATAACAAACAAATACAAACAATTATGAATTTCATTATGATTGCAGTCTTGGTACTCGGAGCCATCGCGTTAATTGCTGCGTTGGTACTCTTCGGTGTATCCAAGAAATTTGCCGTCGAAGAGGATCCTCGACTGGGCCAAGTGGGTGAAATCCTACCTGGTGCCAATTGTGGTGGTTGTGGCTTTGCTGGATGTTCCGGTATGGCTGCCGCTCTTGTCAAGGGTGCTGACGCTGGTTCTATCGAAGGGCTGATGTGCCCTGTAGGTGGAGCTGAAGTGATGGGCAAAGTGGCTGATCTCCTTGGCATCGCAGTGGCCAACACTGAGGCTAAGGTTGCAGTGGTTCGTTGTAATGGCTCTTGCGAGAATCGTCCTCGCATCGCTGAGTATGATGGTTTGCACACTTGTGCAGCTATGAATTCTTGTGGTGCTGGTGAAACCGGCTGTGGATTCGGCTGCTTGGGTTGTGGAGATTGTGTGGCAGCTTGTCAGTTTGGGGCCATCGCTATCAATCCTGAGACAGGTCTTCCTGAAGTCGATGAAGAGAAGTGTACGGGTTGTGGAGCATGTTCCAAGGCTTGTTCTCGACACATCATTGAACTTCGCAAGAAGGGTCCTAAGGGTCGCCGTGTGTATGTACAGTGTGTCAACAAAGACAAGGGTGCCGTAGCCAAGAAGGCTTGTAGTGTAGCTTGCATCGGATGCGGTAAGTGTCAGAAGGTCTGCAAGTTCGAGGCTATCACCATTGAAAACAATGTTAGCTACATCGACTTCAACAAGTGCCGCATGTGTACCAAGTGTGTTGACGAGTGCCCAACTGGTGCGATCGTCAAAGTCAATTTCCCTGTAAAGAAGGAGGAACAAGCATGAATTTGAGAACATTTAGAATAGGTGGAGTTCACCCAGAAGAGAACAAGATTACTGCCGAGATGCCTACCCAGGTGGCAGCTCTTCCAAAACAAGCCATCTTCCCATTGGGTCAGCATATCGGTGCGCCAGCCAAGCCTGTCGTTGCAAAGGGCGACAAGGTAAAGGTCGGTACCTTGATTGCCGAGGCAGGAGGCTTTGTGAGTGCTCCGATTTATAGTTCCGTTTCAGGAACCGTTTTGAAGGTAGATACGTCTATTGACGCTACAGGATATAGGAAACCTTGCATCATCATCAATGTTGAAGGCGATGAATGGGAAGAGGGAATCGACCGCTCCGACCAGTTGGAAAGCATCGAAAACCACCCAGAGCTCACGCCTGAGGAAATCGTCAACCGCATCAAGGTGGCTGGTGTCACCGGTATGGGAGGTGCAGGTTTCCCAACTTTTATCAAACTATGTCCTCCTCCTGGAGCCAAGGCTGAGTGTGTCATTATCAATGGTGTGGAGTGTGAACCTTATATCACTGCAGACTATCGCTTGATGATGGAACACGCTGACGAAATCCTTGTTGGCTTAAACCTCTTGATGAAGGCTGCCAAGGTGGAGAAGGGTTATATTGGTATTGAGGACAATAAGCCTGCAGCCATTCAACTCTTTGAGCAGAAAACTGCCAATGATCCTCGCATCGAGATTGTTCCACTCGCCAAGAAATACCCACAGGGTGGTGAGAAACAGTTGGTGGATGCCGTCATTCGCCGTCAGGTTCCAGCACCTCCTGCCATCCCAGTAAATGTAGGTGCTATCGTACAGAATGTAGGTACAGCCTTCGCTGTTTATCAAGCTGTCATGAAACACAAACCTCTCTTTGAGCGTTACACCACTGTGACAGGTAAGCAGGTGAAGAACCCTGGTAACTTCCTCGTTCGTATGGGTACACCATTCTCTCAGATGATTGAGGCATGTGGTGGTCTGCCAGAGGGCGACAACAAGGTATTGGCAGGTGGTCCAATGATGGGCAAGGCTGTCATCAGTCTTGACGTGCCTATCACCAAGGGTACCAACTCCATCACCATTCTGACAGATGCAGAAGCTCATCGCAAGAAGGCGCAGCCATGTATTCGTTGTGCGAAGTGTGTGGAGGCTTGTCCAATGGGCTTGGAGCCATACTTGCTCGCTACATTGAGCGTGATGAAGGATTATGAGCGTTTGGAGGCTGAGGACATCACCTCATGTATCTCTTGTGGCTCTTGCCAGTTCACTTGTCCTTCTCATCGTCCTATCCTCGACAATATCCTTGCAGGTAAGGGTGCTGTGATGGGCATCATCAAGGCTCGCAACGCGAAGAAGTAATTCAACAGAGTCTTCCCAGCGAAGGCTCTATCAAAAGAATTTAATAACAACCATATTCATAAAATGGGAAAATTAATAGTATCATTATCGCCACATGCCCATGGTAATGAGACGGTGGAGAAGAACATGTACGGAGTGATCATCGCTCTTGTACCTGCCATCCTCGCTTCCATCTATTTCTTTGGCTTGGGTTCAGCTATTGTCTTGCTAACCTCTGTGGCAGCCTGCATATTCTTTGAGTGGGCAATCACAAAATATCTCTTGAAGACAGAGACCACATTGCTTGATGGTTCTGCCATCATCACGGGTCTCTTGCTTGGTATGAACTTGCCTAGCAACCTTCCTCTTTGGATTATCATTATCGGTGCCTTGTTTGCCATTGGCGTTGGCAAGATGACCTTTGGTGGTTTGGGCAACAATCCATTCAATCCAGCGTTGGTTGGTCGTTGTTTCTTGCTCGTCAGCTTCCCAGCACAGATGACTTCATGGCCTGTAGCAGGACAGATGTTGAGCTATACTGACGCAACAACAGCCGCAACTCCATTGGCTATCATGAAGACAGCCATCAAGACGGGTGATAGTTCCGTCTTGAATCAATTGCCAGATTCATTGAGCTTGCTCTTCGGTGCAACTGGTGATGGATTTGGTGCCGGTACCACTGGTGAGGTTTGTGCCATCGCCCTCTTGCTTGGTTTGGCTTATATGCTTTGGAAGAAGGTCATTACATGGCATATTCCAGTGAGCATCATCGCTACCGTCTTCGTATTCAGCGGTTTGATGCATTTGGCTAATCCTGTATATGCTAATCCATTCGCTGTCATCTTGAGCGGTGGTCTGATGCTCGGTGCCATCTTCATGGCCACTGACTATGTCACCTCACCAATGACTCACAAGGGACAGCTCATCTATGGTGTTTGCATCGGTCTCTTGACCATCATCATCCGCAACTGGGGTAGCTATCCAGAAGGTATGTCGTTCGCTATTCTGATCATGAATGCGTTCACACCTCTTATTAACACATACGTTAAACCAAAGCGCTTCGGTGAGAAGCCAGCTAAGAAATAAGGAGGAACATGACATGCAGAAATTAGAATCATCATTGAAGAACATGGTTCTCGTGCTCGTAGGTGTCGCACTCGTTGTAGGTGCTGTGCTTGCATACGTCAACCACCTTACTTCTGGTCCTATCGCAGAGAAGGCTGAGAAGTCTTTGGCTGCTGGCATCAAGAGTGTGATGGGTACAGAGGAATTGCAGGTTGCTGAACCAGAGGAAGTCAATCAGACAATTGATGGCAAGGAGGTAAGCTTCACCATTCATAAGTGCTCTGATAAGAGTGGCAAACAGTTGGGTGCTGCTGTAGAGAGTACGACAGGTGGTTTCGGTGGCGACTTGAAAGTGCTTGTAGGTTTTGACCCAGAAGGAAAAATCTTGGGTTATACTGTACTTCAAGCATCAGAGACTCCTGGCTTGGGAGCGAAGTGTACCACTTGGTTCCAGAAAGACGGAAAGGGTAGTGTGATAGGCAAGACTCCTAAGGACGGCGACCTTCACGTGAGCAAGGACGACAAGAGTGGCAATGCGGTAGATGCCATCACCGCCAGCACCATCACGAGTCGTGCTTTCTTGAAAGCCATCAACCAAGCTTACGCAGCCTACGCTCAGAAGAGTGTGGATGGCAAGAGCGGCGCCTCAAAGGTGAAAGGTAACGCAAGTAACGAATCTTCTAACGAAAAGAAAGGATAAGCCGATATGAGTAATATGAAAATTTTGATGAATGGACTCATCAAGGAGAATCCAACCTTTGTGTTGTTGCTCGGTATGTGTCCTACATTGGCTACTACCACAAGTGCCATCAATGGTTTGTCCATGGGTTTGGCCACTATGGCAGTGCTGATTTGCACCAACTTCGTTATCTCTTGCATCAAGAAGATTACTCCTGACATGGTGCGCATCCCTGTGTTCATCGTTGTCATCGCAGCCTTCGTTACCATCCTTCAGATGGTGATGAGTGCGTATGCTCCTGATAGCATCAACCAGGCCTTGGGTATCTATATTCCACTGATTGTAGTAAACTGTATCATCCTGGGGCGTGCAGAGAGTTTCGCAGCCAAGAACTCTCCAGTGGCTAGTTTGGTAGATGGCGTAGGTTGTGGTTTGGGTTTCACCTTGGCATTGACCTTGCTCGGTTGTGTACGTGAGATTTTGGGAGCAGGCAGCGTGTTTGGCATCGGTTTGTTGCCAGAGACGACCAATATCTTGGTATTCATCTTGCCTCCAGGAGCCTTCCTCACATTGGGCTATTTGATTGCAATATTTAATAAGGTAAAGAAGTAAGGAGGATTGATATATGGAATATTTATTGATATTTATCTCAGCGATATTCGTCAACAATATCGTCTTGTCTCAGTTCCTCGGTATCTGTCCATTCTTGGGCGTATCGAAGAAGATTGATACCGCCATCGGTATGGGTGGTGCCATTGCCTTCGTCTTGACCTTGGCTACCATCATCACATGGCTCGTGCAGAAGTATGTGCTCGACCCATTCGGTTTGCAATATCTCCAGACCTTGTCGTTCATCCTCGTGATTGCGGCATTGGTGCAGATGGTTGAGATCATCTTGAAGAAGGTTTCTCCAGCCTTGTATCAAGCACTGGGTATCTTCTTGCCATTGATTACTACCAACTGTGCCGTTTTGGGTGTAGCCATCTTGGTCATCCAGAAAGACTTCAATCTCTTGGAGAGTGTGGTATATGCTTTCTCTACCGCTCTTGGTTTCGCCCTCGCACTCATTGTGTTTGCTGGCATCCGTGAGCAGCAGGCTTTGGTTCGCATCCCTAAGGGTATGCAAGGCATGGCAATCGTGCTCGTTACAGCTTCCTTGCTGAGCCTGGCTTTCATGGGCTTCTCTGGAGTTGACGGAGGCTTGAAGGCTTTGTTCGGTTTGGAATAATGCCAAGTGCAAAATATTCATTATGTTTGCTTGACAACAAAAAGCTAGTAATTACATTTGCATCTTTTTCAAACAAAAAGGGGGCAGGCATCACGGCTTGTCCCCTTTTTGCATTTCTTTAATATGTAAGTATTCTCATCATATCATCCCAGATACTTCATGAGAATCTTGGCGTTACCAGAGTCACGAAGTTTGGTGATGCTCTTCTCACGGATTTGGCGTACACGCTCACGGGTAAGCCCCATCTTGTCGCCAATCTCCTCCAATCCTTTCTCAGGCTCACCGATACCATAGCAAGCACAGACAATTTGCTTTTCTCTATCTTTCAAGACCTTGTCGAGCACCTGGCGTAATTCCATCGCCATGCTCTCATGATCCACATGCTTGTCGGTACGACTGTCATCTCCACTCGCCATCACGTCCACCATGGAGTTGTCATCGTCATCGCTGAAAGGCGCATCAATGCTGACATGATGTCCACTCGCCGCCATGCTTTGGGAGATTTTCTCCTCATCCACACCAGTACGCATAGCCAACTCTTCCACGCTAGGACGACGCTGGTTTTCTTGTTCAAACTTGTTGATTTCATGGTTGACTTTGTTGAGGGAACCCACTTGGTTCAAAGGTAGTCTCACGATACGGCTCTGTTCGGCAATCGCTTGCAGAATGCTTTGGCGAATCCACCAAACAGCGTAGGAGATGAATTTGAAACCACGGGTTTCGTCAAATCTCTCAGCAGCCTTGATGAGTCCTATGTTACCTTCGTCGATAAGGTCGGTGAGCGTCAAGCCTTGATGTTGATATTGTTTGGCAACGGACACGACAAAACGCAAGTTGGCTTCTACCAACTTGTTCTTTGCACGCTCTGCAGCTTTGCCACCTTTTCTTATGACTTGCGCCAACTCGATCTCCTCGTCGATGGAAACCATAGGAGCACGACCAATCTCAACGAGATACTTATCCAAGGCCTCGCTGTTGCGATTGGTAATACTTTTCTGAATTTTAAGTTGTCTCATTCTATGTTATATTCCCTTACCTTATATGATATACTCACCAATTAACGCAAAATTACGTAAAATGTTGCAAGGTTGTTATTTTCTATAACATAGTTTAACACAAATGTTTTGGATAAGTCGCCGAGTTTTGCTATAAGGCATGGCCTTTCACAAACTTGTCATAGGCATCCTGATAGCCATTAAACACGTTGATATCGACTTTGCCGTGGATGCCAGCAACTCTTCCATCAGGGCATAACTGCCAATATACTAGGCGAATATCAGGTTTGTACTCTCCGTATCTAGCTATCCAAATGTGATAATTCTGCTTCAAGTCGGGAGCTTGGTTGAGATAACGATTCACAAAAGTTTGACTGATATATAAAATAGGTCTTACGCCTGTTTGTCGCTCCACATAGTTTAGCCAAGTGCGAACTCTTGCAAAGAGAACGCCTGAGCCTCCCATCTTCTTGATTTGTTGGGGTGTAGGTTCGACATCAAGAACAGGTGGGAAATCGCCTTTTCTCACAAAAGTATGCTTGACAAAATGCTGTGCCTGCTTCAAGGCAGGTGAAAGTGTAGAGAAGAAGTGATAACTACCCACCTTGAAGCCATGGGCGCGAGCTGCCTGATAATCCTTGCGATAATATGGATTGAGGAGGGTAGTACCTTCTGTACTCTTGATATAGATGAATCGGATGGGATAGTTGACAGTACCACTCACTCTCTTCTTACTGATGCTGCCTAGATGAGTAATGCGCAGCTGAGACCAGTTGATAGGATATTTCTTTTTACCGATAACATGCTGATATTTCGAAATGTCTATACCATAGATTCTGTCGGAGCTATAGACTAAGCGTTCGCCTTTATAGACATCGTTCACCCATTCTCCTACACGCAAAATTTTACGTCTTGCCACCGAATAACCGAAACCATTTCTCTTGCCATGTTTCCAGTTGCCCTCATAATAGGTACCCTTTGCCAAGTCAATCCACTTTCCGTGTCCATTGGGGCATCCCACGCTATCCACTTCTCCCTCATAATTGCTGAGAGAGTCGGTATGGAAATAAAGTTCCGACATGCTTGGCTTCCATAGGATGAGACTGAGATTCGCCAAACTGGTAGCCGTAGCCATGGGAAGTGGACTCACCGCATCAGGCGTTTTCTTGGACGCAAGTTGGAACATGTTGTTACCAAGGATGTTCAACTTGCCGTATTTCGTCAAGACATTCCGTTTACAAACGATGCGAAGCTTTCGACCCTTAGAAATATGGGTGAGCGAATCGAGCATTTTCTTGGCTGTATCACGGAGAGCAATCTCTCGTTGCGTGTATTGTGAAATCATATTATAGCCTTCATCCGTAACATTATGGGAATGAAGGTAATAGTTGAGTTCGTTTACCTTCCACTTTGAGTCGGAATAGACACTGTCTAGTGAGTCTGTCATACATTGCAAGACCATACGGCAGTCGGCATCGAAATATTTATTTTTCCAAACAGATGGATCGATGTTGGAAATGACGATGCCTTCCCCAATAGGAGCCAACTTATATAGGTAAGAGAAATAACCCTTGGCTGTGACTGTGTCATGTTCAAAATCAAGCACCATCTTGCCATCTTGCATCAATTTATAATAGGTGACTACCTTAACGTCAACCCAAGCTTTCTGTACTTTTTCTCGGTTGACATAGAAAAACAGATAATAGTATAATCCACCTGCCAACAGCAAAACAAAAGCCACTGCCCAAACGATGAACCATGCCTTTCGTCTCTTCTCTGTAATATTTCGTTCTTTGAGTTCCATGACAAATTAAATTAAATCAAGCGCAAAAGTATAAAGTTTTTGGGAAATAGCGTAATAAAAGTGCACCTATTTTGCGAATATGCTGAAAAAATCGAAAAAACAGACTTGGGATTTGGCGAAGACAAGAGAAAATAGTATCTTTGCAGTGGCTTTAGTGTGGGCTGATCAAGACAAGCCCATTTCATACACAAGTTTTATTGATGATGAGACGCAGATTATATATATATTCACTATGGTTGGCAACATGCTCCGTGTTGCTTTCTACTGTCGTACTCCATCATCATCATTTCAATCGCATCTGCTTCGTAGAGCAACGTTGCGCTGAAGACGGCAACACCAACGACGAACATACCGAACACCATGAAAAGGAGCATGAGGGATGCAGCGTACATCAGATGCACCAGTTCATCGTCAACGCCAAGGTTGCCAAGAACATCCAGCAGAAGATTTTCGATGGCGGACACCATTTGATGGCAGTCCTACCTTCTCATATTGTTTTATTCCCCTTAAAGAGTCTTGTCATCGTATCATGGCAAGAAAACACAAGTCAGCTCCACGAATATATGGGGCTGGGCTACAATAGGCGAGGACCTCCTTGTTTGGCTTGATAGATCGTTGTATACATGTATGCAACGAGGTTGCAAGGAAAATCAAGTAACTTTGCACCCGAATTGCAAAATATTCAAGTAAACAAGAAAAACATGATTAAAAGATTCATTTTGGTGGCTGCTTTGACAGTCATCACATTTGTGGGCTTCTCCTTCCTCTCACAGAGCAAGGCAGAAACCTCAGAGAGTGAAAACCAAGAGGAAGAGATTGATTTCCAAAATATTCCTCTGAGTGAGAAACAAGTGAAAGCCGTCGATCTGAAGATGGGCGAGGCTCAAGAGAGAGAGATGGATGCTATGTTGCATGTCAATGGCTCCCTCGTCCTAAGAGCGCAAGACATGGGAAATGTATCGTCCTTGATGGGTGGCATCGTGAAGAATGTATATGTCAAGGAAGGACAGATGGTGAGCCGAGGACAAGTCGTTGCCACCATCGAGAACACGGATGTCGTGACGCTTCAACGAGAGTATTATACTGCCTATAAGGAAAGCGAAATGGCACGTTTGGAACTAGACCGCCAGAAAACACTAGCATCAGCTGGCGCTGGCATCAAGAAAACGCTGCAAATGTCTGAGAAAAACTACAAGGTGGCACAAGCCAACCTCTTGGGCACAGGTCGCCAACTCCAACAGATGGGCATCTCTACTAAGGAGGTCGCAAAAGGTAAGTTTACCACCGTTTTCCCACTCCGTGCGCCTATCAGTGGCACTGTAAGCGACATGCAAGCATCCCTGGGAAGTTATGCAGACATGCAGACTCCACTGATGAAGATACGCAACAACCATGCAGTGGAATGCGATCTCAACGTTTTCGAAAAAGACATTGCCAAGGTGAAAGTTGGCGACCAAGTATTGGTGAGCCTGACCAACCAACCTGGTGTCAACGTGTCGGGACGAGTATATGGTATGAACCAGTACCTGAATAAAGGCACAAAGAGCGTTGCCGTACATGTCAAGTTGGATGCAAAGCGAGGTACCAAACTTTTCGAGGGCATGTATGTGTCGGGGCAGATAGCCACAGGCAGACAACTCTGCATGACTTTGCCCGACAAGGCGATTGTCAGTGCTGATGGCAAGCAATATGTCTTCGCTCTCAACCAGCAGCATTCCAAGGGTGGTACCTATAGTTTCTCTCGCCATGAGGTGACTACAGGTGTCAGCAACAATGGATATACAGAGGTGGCGCTGTGCAAGCACCTCAAGAAAGGACAGAAGATAGTGACAGATAATGCTTTCTACCTAGCTTCGCTTACGGGCGACCATGGTGAGGAAGACTAATCTCTAAAGGTTAAGACATACATCAATCAAACAAAACCAAGAGATTATGTTTCAGAAACTTATCACATACTCTATCCAACATAAGTTGGTCATAGGAGCACTTACCATAGCCCTCATTGCATGGGGTGCATGGTCTTTGTCGCGCTTACCTTTCGACTCCACACCCGACATCACAGACAACCAGGTGCAAGTCATCACCCAAGCACCATCGCTCGGTGCGCAAGAAGTGGAGCAATATATCACCACTCCTATCGAGATGGCTCTGGCCAACATCCCTCGATTGGAGGAGAGGAGAAGTATTTCACGCAGTGGACTTTCTGTTATTACCCTCGTCTTCGACGATGATGCAGACATCTATTGGGCTCGCTCACAAGTAAACGAGATGCTGGAGGAGACTGTGAAGGACCTGCCTAAAAATACGAATACAGAACTGGGGCCGGTAGCCACGGCACTCGGAGAGATATATCACTACACCGTGAGAGCAAAGAAAGGATATGAGAACAAATACTCTCTCTCTGAACTGAGAACCATCCAAGACTGGATCGTCAGGAAACAACTCTCTGGCACACCCGGTGTCGCCGAAGTGAGTGGATGGGGTGGATTTGTGAAGCAATACGAAGTGGCTATCAACACCGACCAACTGAATGCCAATAGCATCATGGTATCAGAGGTGTTCAATGCCTTGGAGAAGAACAATGCCAATACTGGAGGTAGCTACATCGAGCAGAACTCCAACCAATACTACATTCGAGGTATTGGTGTGGCAAAGACATTGGATGACATCGCCAACATCACCGTAAAAACCATTGGGGGTGTGCCTGTCAAGATAGGCGACATCGCCAAGGTACAGGAGGGGCATGCTACTCGCTTCGGTGCTGTCACCCGAAATGGTGAGGGAGAAGTGGTGGCAGGTATCGCCATCATGCTCAAGGGAGAGAACTTCCAAGAAGTGAGCAAGAACGTGAAGGAACGTATCAAGCAGATACAAAAATCATTGCCTGAGGGAGTGATCATCGAGCCGTTCATCGATCGTACCAATCTTGTAGATAGAGTAGAAGGCACCATTGCACACAACCTCATCGAGGGCGGTCTGATCGTCATCTTCGTGCTCATCATCTTCCTCGGAAATTGGCGGGCAGGTCTTGTCGTAGCTAGTGTCATACCGCTCAGTATGCTCTTCGCCTTTGGTATGATGCGTACTTTTGGCATTGACGGAAATTTGATGAGCCTGGGAGCCATCGACTTCGGAATGATAGTCGATTCGGCAGTTATCATCGTGGAGGCTGTCGTTACACATATTAATAAAAAGAATTTCTCGCAAGAGAGTGTCACTAAGAGAGCACAAGCATGTCTGGTAGCCCATAAGCCATTCAGGCTGACGCAAGCAGAGATGAACGAAGAGGTTCACTTCTCCGCTTCACGCATTCGACAGAGCGCTGCCTTCGGTGAGATTATGATTATGATTGTGTATGTGCCATTGATGAGCTTGGTGGGCATCGAGGGAAAGATGTTTCGTCCGATGGCGCTCACCGTATTCTTTGCGATATTGGGAGCCTTCATCCTTTCGCTTACCTATGTGCCAATGGCGAGTTGCGTCTTCCTGAGCAAGAAAGCACAGAAACAAGACACATTCTCCGACCGCATGATCAGGAAATTACAAGGATGGTATCGTCCGGTACTCAACTGGGTATTGGCACAAAACAAGAATGTCATTACAGGAGCCGTCGCTCTGTTCTGTATGAGCATCGTTGGTTTTAAGTTCTTAGGTGGCGAGTTCATCCCTAGTTTGGAAGAAGGCGACTTTGCCGTGGAAATGAGTATGGCACAAGGCACATCGTTACCGCAGATGGTGGAGAGTTGTACCAAGGCTGAGAAACTCTTGAAGGCTGAGTATCCAGAAATCAAGCAAGTGGTGAGCCGCATCGGAAGCGCAGAGATTCCTACCGACCCGATGCCAGTGGAAAGAGCCGACATTATGGTTTCACTGAAGCCAAAGGCAGAATGGACCTCGGCAGAGACCACCGACGAACTGATGGAGAAGATGGAGGAGACCCTCCATAACATCCCAGGACTAGAAGCAGAAATCTCGCAACCGATTCAAATGCGCAACAACGAGTTGCTCACTGGTATCAAGCAGGATGTAGCCATCAAGATATTTGGTGACGATCTCAATACTTTGACTGATGAAGCAGGAAAGGTCGAGAAACTCATCAGCGGCGTACGTGGCGTGAGTGGAGTCAGCGTGGAACAAGTGTCTGGCTTGCCTCAAATTCAAGTGACATACGATCATGAGCGTTTGGCAGAGTTTGGAATTTCTGTCGATGACGTTAATCAAATATTAGAGACAACCTTCGCTGGAAGCGTGGCTGGTGCCATCTTTGAGGGTGAGAAAAAATTCGACCTCGTCCTTCGTATGGACAAGGACATGAGAGATGTGGAATCGCTGAGGAACCTCGCCATCCCTGTGGCAACTTCGACTGATACAGGCAGCGATGACAGCGTAGAAGGTGGAAGTCTGAGCACGATTCCGCTCAGTCAGGTAGCAGATATTACCTACGCACCGGCTCCTGCTCAAATCTCGCATGAAGATGGCGCTCGTCGCATCTATGTGGGCTTCAATGTGAAGGGACGTGATGTACAGAGTACGGTGGATGAGATTCAGAGTTTGCTCGATAAGAAGTTGAAACTACCTGAGGGATATTACTATACGTATGGTGGCGAGTTCAAGAACTTGCAGAGTGCAACTCATCGACTGATGATAGTCGTGCCGATAGCTCTCATCGTCATCTTGCTGTTGCTCTATGCGACGGTGAAGAATGTAAGGGAGTCGTTGTTTGTCTTCTCTGCCATTCCGCTGGCAGCCATCGGTGGAATCTGGGCATTGTGGCTCAGAGGTATGCCATTCTCCATCTCGGCAGGTGTAGGATTCATCGCTCTCTTTGGTGTGGCTGTACTCAATGGCATCGTGCTCATCGGACAGATGAACCAGTTGCAGAAAGAGCAAATGGCTCATGAGACAGGGAACGAAAGCAAGGGAGGCATCATCCACCAGCGTATCATGGACAGTTGTATGATTCGACTACGTCCAGTACTGATGACCGCCTTGGTGGCATCCATGGGTTTCCTTCCTATGGCACTCTCACAGGGTGATGGCGCAGAGGTGCAGCGACCTCTGGCAACAGTGGTCATCGGTGGTTTGATAACATCCACTCTGTTGACTCTTCTCGTACTGCCTGCCATCTACAAGACATTTACCAAGAGGTGAGCGTCTGGCTAGAGGGAAGGCTGCATCTATCAACAACAGATGAACAGTATTTATAAACAGTAGAACAAAGAATGAACAAGATTTTAATGAGTTTCGCACTGGCGTGCTTGGCACAAGGTGCTATGGCGCAGACCAAGACGATGAGCTTAAAGGAGTGCCTCGACATGGCCATGAAAGAGAGCTACCAGATCAAGGTAGCCGAGAAATCGGTGGAAAGAGCCAAAAATCTGCAAGGCACTGCTTGGGATGTGGATAAGACGGAAGTAGCCTTGTCGCAAGACCCATCTTCTGGTGGTAATACCGACAATGCGCTCAGCGTTTCACAAGGCATCGAGTTTCCTACGGTCTATATCGCCCGACACAAGCAATTGAAGGCGGAGACACAGATGGAAAGAAGCCGTCTCAATGTGACCAAGCAAGATTTGACGAGCGAGGTGCGCAGTGCGTATCATCAACTGGTATATGAGAATGAGGTGCTCCACTTGTTGCAAAGACAAGACAGCATCCTCGACAGATATACAGCTACGGCTACTAGCAAGATGAAGGCTGGTGAGACTCGCAAACTAGAGCAACTCGCCGCTGAACGTATGCACCGAGAGAATGAGTTGGAGATAGCATCGGCTATGAGTAATATCGAGGGATGCCAGCTGCAATTGGCTAGCTTGATCAACTCTAATGAAACCATCACTCCTGCCGACCACTCCTTGCAACCCATCGACTTCGTGCAGAAGGGCTTCAACTATGGTCAGACTCCCGATGGACAGTTGGCACAGGATCGCATCACGGTAGCCGACAAGGCTGTATCGGTAGCCAAAAATGGCTATGCACCCAATTTGAGTTTGGCTCTACGCAACCAGTTGGTCATTTCCTCTTGGAACCCATACAATGTAGATAGAAGTCGATTTAAAGAAGGCAACTTCTTCGGATTCGAGGTTGGTGTGGGTGTTCCTCTCTTCTATGGCTCTACCAAGGCTAAGGTGAAGGCGGCAAAGAGAGACCGTGAGATCGCCGAGTTGGAAATGAAGCAAGAGCAGCAAGCCAAGCAGCGTGAGTATCTGGCTGCTTTGAGCAAATGCAACTCTACTTTTGTGCGTATGAAATACTACCAAGAGGAAGGTGCTGAGAAAGACAAGGAGTTGGAGAGACTGAGCGGACTGGAGTATGAGAATGGTGAAATCTCCTATATCGAATACATGGAAGCCCTCAAGAATTGTACCGACTTCCACATGAAGAAAGCCGCAGCCATCAACGACTACAACCAGAGTGTCATCGCATTGGAGAAATTGATGGGCATATAGAATCCTCTCTTCATAGAAAGCCATCTATCAAGAATAGGAAACAACTAATGTAAACTAAGGAGAAAAGAAATGAGTGAACCTCTAGCAGAAAGAATGAGACCTAGGTCTCTCGATGAATATGTAGGACAGAAGCACTTGGTGGGCGAGGGTGCCATCATGCGCAAGATGATTGACGCAGGACGCATCTCGTCTTTCATCCTCTGGGGTCCTCCTGGAGTGGGAAAGACCACGCTAGCTCAAATCGTGGCTCAAACCCTGAAGGTGCCTTTCTATACCCTGAGTGCCGTAACTAGTGGAGTGAAGGATGTACGAGAGGTGATAGAAAGAGCCAAGAACGGACGATTCTTCAACTCTGCTTCACCTATATTATTTATAGATGAGATTCACCGATTCTCCAAGAGTCAGCAAGATTCTCTGTTGGGAGCGGTCGAGAAAGGTATCGTCACCCTTATCGGTGCCACGACAGAGAATCCCTCTTTCGAGGTGATACGCCCATTGCTTTCACGCTGTCAGCTCTATGTACTGAAGTCGCTCAACAAGGATGACCTGCAAGAATTGCTTCATAGAGCCATCACACAGGACGTAGAACTGAAGGAGAAAGACATTACGCTCGAAGAGACTGGGGCGATGATGAGATATAGCGGTGGAGATGCTCGCAAATTGCTCAACATCCTAGAGTTGGTAGTGGAATCGGCTGGCTCCGATCACATCGTCATCACCGACAAGATGGTTGAGGAACGATTGCAACAGAATCCGCTTGCTTACGACAAACAAGGCGACATGCACTATGACATCATCTCAGCCTTCATCAAGAGCATACGAGGCAGCGACCCCGATGCCGCCTTGTATTGGATGGCAAGGATGATAGAAGGAGGCGAAGACCCTCAGTTTATCGCCCGAAGAATCGTCATCAGTGCCAGCGAGGATGTAGGACTGGCGAATCCCAATGCCCTTCTGCTTGCCAATGCCGCCTTCGACACAGTAATGAAGATAGGTTGGCCCGAAGCACGCATTGCCTTGGCAGAGGCTGTGGTTTATCTAGCGACGAGTCCGAAGAGCAACAGTGCTTACCTTGGCATCGACGCAGCCTTGGCAAAGGTAAGAGAAACTGGTAATCTCCCAGTGCCTCTACATATCAGGAATGCTCCTACCAAGTTGATGGCAGAACTGGGGTATCATGACGGTTATAAGTATCCTCATGATTATCCTGGGCATTTCACTCCACAACAGTATCTGCCTAATGAAATCCAAAGCGAGAGATTTTGGCATGGACAGCATTCGCCAGCAGAAGACAAACTATACAACTGGATGGTGACATGCTGGGGTGATCGATTCAAGGAATAAACAACATTCTAAAAGAGAAGAAATGATCATAGAACAAGACCAAGAATTTGTGATGAACCTGCAAAGATTCATCGAGTTTATCGGAACATTTGCCTTTGCGCTGTCAGGCATCCGACTTGCAGCGAGCAAGCATTACGATTGGCTAGGAGGATTTGTGTGTGGATTCGCTGTCGCCATTGGCGGTGGTACCATTCGAGACGTGATGCTGGGTGTGCGTCCTTTCTGGATGCTCAGTCCTATCTACATGATATGTACGCTGTTCGCCCAATGCGTTGTTATCGTTTGTCACAACTACCTGAAACGTTTGGACACCACATGGTTCCTCTTCGATACCTTAGGCTTGGCATTATTCAATATAGCAGGTATTCAAAAAACGTTGGATTGTGGTTTCCCTTTTTGGGTTGCCATCATCATGGGTTGCATCACAGGAGCCGCAGGTGGTGTCATCAGAGATGTCTTGCTGAATGAGGAACCAGTGATTTTCCGAAAGGAAATCTACGCCATGGCATGTGTGCTGGGTGGATTGACCTATTGGGGTATGACATGGCTGGGTATCAGTGTGTATTTCACGGTCATCGCTTCCTTTGTCATCGTTTGCTTTATCCGATTCTTGGCAGTAAGATACCACATATCGCTCCCGAAGTTGAGGGACGAAGAATAATGAGTCGCCTTCATCTGCCATCTTTCTAATGGCACTTGATGAATCTGAAATTATAAAACTTAAATAAAAATGTATAAAAGACTAGTAACCTTCGTCATCGCCCTAGCACTGACTTTGGGAATGACGGCACAAAACAAACGTGAGTTTCGTGGCGCATGGATTCAATGCGTCAATGGACAATTCATGGGGAAGAGCACACAAGAGATACAATCTATGCTCAGCAACCAATTGGATGAACTTCAAAAGGATGGTGTGAATGCCATCATCTTCCAAGTGAGAGCGGAATGCGATGCCCTCTATGAAAGTGACTTGGAGCCTTGGAGCAAATTCTTGACAGGTGTGCAGGGCAAGGCGCCATCACCTTATTGGGACCCTTTGGCATGGATGGTGGAGCAATGCCATCAGCGAGGGATGGAGCTGCATGCCTGGATCAACCCTTATCGTGCCAAGCATGGTTCTACGAGCATGGGGCAACTCTCTGATAAGAGCGTCGTCATCAAGCAGCCTAATCTCTGCTTTTCTTATGACAATCTTGTGCTATTGAACCCAGGCTTGAAAGAAGCGGCCGATTATACTTGCAAGGTGGCTGCCGACATTGTCAAACGCTATGACATCGATGGCTTCCATATCGACGATTATTTCTATCCTTATCCTGTGGCAGGTAAGAAGATTCCTGACCAAGAACTCTTTCAGAAAAACAGCCATGGATTCTGGAACATCGGCGATTGGAGAAGAGATAATGTCAGCCGATTCATCAAGCAACTAGGAGAAACCATTCACCAAGTGAAACCTTGGGTCAAGTTTGGTGTCTCTCCATTCGGTATCTATCGTAACAAGCGCAACGACCCAAATGGTTCTGAAACCAATGGTCTTCAAAATTATGACGATCTCTATGCTGATGTCTTACTTTGGGTCAACAACGGATGGATAGACTATTGCGTACCTCAGTTATATTGGGAGATAGGTAATCGTGCTGCCGACTACAAGACGCTTATCACCTGGTGGAACAAGAATGCCGGCAAACGCCCTCTCTATATCGGTGAGGACATCGAGCGTACAGCCAAGTATGCCGACCCTGCAAATCCAAAGAGCCATCAGTTGCCTGCCAAGCACAAGCTTCATCAAGAGATGAACAATGTGAAAGGTACTGTGCTTTGGTATGCCAAGACTGCTGCTGACAATGTGGGCAACATTGGTCATACCCTGCGTGACTTCTATTGGAAATATCCTGCTCTCCAACCAGCTATGCCTTTTATGGATAACAAGGCACCTAAGGGAGTGAAGAGCTTTAAGTTCAAGTGGACAGAACAAGGTCCTATGCTCACATGGAAGGCTCCCAAAGGCAAGAAATGGGGTGACGTCGTCAATAAGTTTGTCATCTATCAATTCAAGGATGGTGAGAAGATAAACCTCGATGATGCCTCCCACATACTAAAAATCACGACCTATACTTCATTCAAGGTTCCATATGTAAAAGATGGCAAATCTACCTTCGTAGTGACTGCTTTGGATAGAGTAGGAAACGAAAGCAAGGGAGCCAAGAAAGCGGTTACGCTGTAATAAGCAAGCACAAAGATAACTTCATCTTTTATAAAATGCAGACATCTGAGCAATCGCAGACAGAAATAAGCCTTACAGTTTTGATGCTGTAAGGCTTTATTTGTTTGATGAGAGTTCGGGGAAGCTTTATTGGATGGTGATATACACAGCCTCATCCTTGTCTCTTGCATGGATGAACTTCACGATGAGGCGTTGAAGCCAGATGCGAGAGTTCACGACCATGCCCACTTTTTTATTTTCACCCACGAGGATGCAACCTTGCGTGTCCTTGGCGGTATTGCCAGCGTGGATGCGAACACCTGAGAAACCAGGCACGCCGAGGAGCAGCGGCAGCCACTTCTTGAAGCGGATAGACTTCGTGATGACGAGAGGGTAGCGACCTTCGGGTATCGCCGTTTTCCCTGGCTCCTTGCGAGCCTTCACGCCCGAGTTTCTGCCCAAGTGTCGGCTCACCATCTCCGGAGGCAGTTCCACCCCCAGCAAGTTTCTCCACGTCGGCTCCAGCGTATCGCAGAAGTATTCTTCACCGATAAACAACTTTCCGATTGTATAATCGCTCTTCTTAGCGATTCGTTTCAATATCAATTCCATCTCTTCTGAATTTTAGTTTTTCAAAACTGTCATTACTGTAATTGTCATTACTGTCACTGCCACGGCGGATGTAGTGGCGATGCACCCAGGTGTTGAGCATGATGTTCGTGCCCTCCTTGCTGAGACCGTTCTCCCATCGCAGCTGTTCCACCTCGTGGAAGGTGAAGATGTCGGGCAACTGTTGCAGCATGTTCCTCGGACCACGTCTCGTGCTCTTCACGCCCTCCACCTCGCTCTTGACGATGGCATCCCCGAAGAATCGCAACTTACACCAAAGGTCGTATTGCTCACTCCAGCGGATGAAATCCTCGATTTCGGGTTCCCACTGGCAGCCGTTAGCCACGTAGAGCACGCACGCCTTCAGGTAGGCGATCACGTTGGCACGGAAGGAGAGGTTCTCATAGGTGCGGCTTTGCGTCATTCGGGCGAAGTCGGCGTTCTCGTCCTTCAGTTTGATGGCGAGTTGGTATGCCTCGGCACTGTCGATGTGGCCTGTGATTCGGCATAGGTTCTCGATGTAGGGGCGTAGCTGCTCTCGGAAGGCATCGTCGTAAGTGCCGTAGATAGGCATGTCGGCACCGATTTCTCGTTCTGGGATGGTGCAGAAGTTGATTCGGGAAATCGGTCCTGCGGTGAGCACCTTGGCGAAGTACTGCTGACCCTTGTGGATGGTGGTCGATGCGTTCCAGTTGAAGCGCACGCACACACGCTCGGTGACGCTCTGCGTGCCCACACGAGTCTGACCATACTGGTTGCCTGGGTCGAAGGCGAGGCACATGATGCGAAACTGCTGCTTGCCCTCGCCTTTAAGGGCATCAAACTGGTCTATCTCGTTCAATGATGTGTAGAGGAAGTGCTCCTGTGCCTCTGCGGTACGCATCACGAAGGCAGGGTTGGTCATGTCGGCATCTATCTCTTGGATGATGAGGTTTTCAGGGCGTTTGCGCTTGTCCTTGTTGGCACCCTTTCGGGTCACCTCGTCCTTCCATGCCTTCTCACGTTTCAGGTTCTCGGCATCACGCTTGCGGATGTCCTCCATGATGAGGTTGATGGGCATCTGCACGCAGTTCTTGCCTGCACCCGTGCCAGCGAGGAGTGCGCACATCAAGGTAGCCTCATGATCGACGTTGTCGATGTATCGGAAGGTGGTCTTCCATAGATGAGTGGCGAGGGGAGGAAAGATGGCGCACGCCACGGCAGGCTTGTAGATGTCGGGAGTACGAGAGAGCAGGAGTTCCACGAGCTTTGGGAGTTTTTGCGGCATTGAAGGTGGAGGAGGGAAGTCGTCAGCCTCATTGCTGGAGGTTCCCTCATTCCCCATCAATGCCATTGATTTCTTCACTCTTCGTTCTTCACTCTTCACTAATTTTTCTGCCTCGGCATTGATGCGAATCACGTCTCGTGAGAAAGGTTTAGAGCTGTCGCCATATCGGGCGTAGAAGTCGTGGATGAGTTGTTGGCAGTCACGCTCCCCAGAGAACTCCGGCATACGGATGGCAACCACCCTTCGCATGTCGTCCTCGCTCATCACTCGGCTTGCACCGGCAGAGAGGATGGCGAGGAGGGAGGAGTGTCGGGAACCTTCTTGATTGATGTCTATCTTGTCGAGGTTCGCTTGTTGTCGGAAGAGGTCGAAGGCGACAAGGCTCTTATCAGTTCCAGGATTGCCCCCATCAGAATGAGGAGCAGCACCGCTATCACCAGTTGCGGAGTCGCTATCAGCAGGATGAGAAAGAGAATGAGGAGGAACTTGATTGCCTCCCACAGTGGATTGTTCTGTTTCATGTTGATTTGAATTTGATTGATTTTTCCTTCCATCAATGTCAAGCCCTCGCTTAGCGAAGGCCTCACGTCGGATGCGAAGCTCCTCATCGGACAGCACGGCGTACCACATCGGCGAGCGATAAATCTCACTCTCCTTGTCGGTGATGAAGATGATGCGCTCAGGCGAGAAGCAACTCTCGTCGCAAGGCACACCAAGTGCATCGCAGTAAGCACGTTGTGTCTCCTCGATGGTCATGCCGATCGGCATTCTGATGTCGATATGGAGCTTCTTGCGAGCGGAATACTCCAAGTGGAGGAGCATTCCCTTCCAAGGGTTAGGAATGGTCTCGCCATTCTTCGTGCCTAGAGTCTCGCTCTCATCAAGCAGCTTCGCCATTTCGAGGGCGGTATCTACCAACTCCTTGTCGTCGATGTCGATGGTCGTTTGGAAGAGGAAGCTTTCGGGGGCAATGTGGTCCTGTCGGCGCTTGTCGTCCACGAAATGATAATAATGTGTGCAGCGGAAAGGCAACTGCGCTTTGAGTTTGGCGGCGGTCATATCCTTGCCCACCACCTTGTGTTCGCCACGAATTTGGAGAATGGCCTCGTGGAGCCACGGATAACTGATGAGCTTGTCATATTCCGTGAGCGGCAAGGAACTGGTATGCCCCTTGTTGCCGCTGCGGAATGGATTCAGCGCCATCAGATGCTTGAGTGGGCAAGGATTGCCCTGCCCACTCGTTTGATGTTGTTGTACCATAATAAACTTTTAAGATTGATTTTTTTGTGATGAATGAAGACTAGCAAGGCGTTTGCACCTTGTTGAAGCACTTCACTTTGACCTTGAATTTGAGTCGCTCAAACTCAGCCAAGTCCCACATTCTCTTGGCGAGGTCGTGGATGAACTTGCGTCCACGCTCCGTCCACACGAGGTAGGTGCGGGTATAGACCTGCCCCAACTTCATGCTTCGCTCCGCATCACCTATCGGAACCAGCAAGTCGAGTGTCTTCACACCGCTTTTCGTGCGACTCTTGGCAAGTCCCATGTGCGCATACTCGGCGTAGAGCATGTACTGACCGCTCTGGTAGTACTGGATGTGGCTGGCACAGAGCGAGCGGTTCAATTCCTGCGCCGTGATGCCCAGTTCCTTGGCGATTTGCGTGGTGGTGTAGCAAGAGATGCTGTCGAGCACGTTATCGACATAAAGTTCCTTGGGCAACATTCGATCGACATCCTTCTCCAAGGAAACAATGACTTTGTCTCTCTCGGCGATTGCCTCCTCCAAGACCTTTTGGAAGCGAGCCTTGATTTGCTCAGGAGTCTCGTCGGGGTTGATGTGGAAGTAGCCTCCGTTCTTTCGGATGGCAGGCAGCACTTCCGATGTCACCCAGTGCTTGAATCGCTGAGCACTTTCGAGCTTCGAACCGAAGACGAGGGAATAGACACCGCTCTCGTTGACGAAGAGCATCTGAACCATCTGAGTCTTAGAACTCTCACCATATCGATTCTTAACATTTCTAGCAATACTGCATTTCACGGTATCGCTAAGGTTAACGTGCTGTCTGATAGCGTCATACGCTTTCTTGTACCCCAACGCATCACACACGTCTTTGCCGCAGAAGAGCGGCTCGCCATTCTCGTCTTGCATGGTTCGCATACGACCGAACTCAAGACTGTAGAATTCCATTACGTTGTGCCCGTCAGTTGCTGCATTCTTGGCAGCGGCACCATTCTTGGCAGCGGCACCCTGGGCACCGCCACCTACTTTACTAAATTTTGTCATAAGCTTAATGTGTTTTATTAGTGAAACAATAAAAAATTCATAAGTGAATTGTTTCCAGCCTTGTCAGACATCGCATGGGCTAGGCACAAACAACGGCTTGCCCACGAACCTCAGAACTCGGCATTGGTTCTGAAATCCGTGGGCAAAGGTACTGCAAAAAAATGAAAGCGATTGTATTACATAACGTTACGTAATATCGTAACATTTTGGCGGAAGATGTTGCTAATCAATAGATTATGAGTTGAAAATTATTTTAAGTTTCTCAGCATCGTAACATAGTTCGGTATTCTTTACCTTGCCGATTCTTACCCATTCGTTCTTGGCTTGTTGCTTCTTGGAGGGAGCTACCCCAAAGAAACTAAGATACATATCCCAATCCACATTTTCAGTGGCAGGGTTGATGCCTAGATGTCCATAGGCAGAGGCGAAATACACCATTCTCCCGAAGTTCTGCGTTGTGCTGTCCCATACGAATCGGTCACCCTCCACGTGGCAGAACTTATGAGTCACCAGTTTCTTCCATCTCTCTTGTGCGTCATCTGTCTGAAAACTAGAGAAGGAGCCAGCGTGGTTTGCAGGAGTATCTTGTAGCTTCTCCTTGTCCTCCTCGTTCTTGCGATAATCGTTATAGACACCATCGCCAAAGTTGATTTGCTGGCTGTTCATGGTGATGTTTGCATTCGCCAAGAGTTGTTTGATAAGTTCTTCGTTCATGTTCTTCTTTTTGATTGTTTTGATGCAGTTATCTAGGTTGTTCAATTGAAAGTCCCAGTGGTATCCACATTTTCGATTCATGATTTCCAGGCAGGTTCTCACGAAGAGGATGTTGGCGAGCGTTCCCTCGCTCAGCACGATTTCTATGAAAAACTGCACTCTTTCTTCCTCCATCATTTCCTTCATGATGCCGTCATTTGTCTTCATGCTCTCTTATATCAATAGGTAAGTAAATCATAGTATTAGAGGAAGACAAAATGAACGTTTCTCTTGAAGTACATTTCTCGGATGAGGTGGACATACATCAGATGCCAGTCGCCAGAGCCAGGCAGCAGGAAGTCTTCGCCATCGTGCAGGTCGGGGTCGGCAGCAGCATCCAGTCTCAGGAACTCTTGCTCCACGCATTCCCAAGCTTCCTTCTCATGGGTGATGCAGTCTTGCTTGTCGTAGGCTTTCACCATCATCAAGTAGCATTTTGTCACGGCTAGGTAGTGGCAGGTGTCGGTGTCGTATTTGGAGATGTTGAGCAGGGGGTCGGCGAGCACGCCCGTGTCGTTATAGACGAGGTTCGACTTGTGGAGGAAGTCGATGGCAAGGAGCCACATCTGTTCGAGGCAGAGGTGCTCGTCGCTATAGCCGTTTTTGCCATACGCCATCTTGTGCAGATGACTTTCCATTTCTTTGAAGAAAGGATTGAAGGAAAGAAACTCTCTCAGGTGCTTTCGGTCTTCCCGAGGGAGAGATTTCTTGTTGACCATTTGTTTTTAGTTATGATGTTGTTTCGGGTGTTGCGAGGGGTAGGCTATCAAGAGTTCTGTTCCTGTCTCACCACTTGTCGCAAGTCCTTGTGTTGCTTGATTTGTTCGAGCACGCAGGTCGCCTCGATGCCATAGATGGCCTTGAAAGCCTCCTCGTTGTGATGGATTTCTGCCATCTTCTCATCGTGTTTCACGATGTACTTGATGTTTTTCGCTTCGAGTTCAGCCTGGTGTAAATAGAAGGCGAAGACGTAAGCAAACTTTCTCATCGTGCCAAAGGAGCAGGAGGAAGCGGCGTGGAGCAGGTCGGCGGTCGTCTTGTAGTCGATGCCGAAGTCAGCCTTGATGAGCGACTTGCTCATATATCCCTCGTCGAGGAACGTATTGAGCAAGGTACCGATTTCCTGAGCCATTCTCTCCTTCAGCACCATGTCGTAGTGCTTGTATTGGTTTTTTACCCGCTTGTGTCCACCTAGATTTTCTGCCATGCTACTCGTAATTATAGTTTACGAGTACAAAGGTGCAATTTTAATATGACCCGTCAAAATGCAGATTCTGATATGAAAATTCCTAATTTGTGCGGCTCTTTAACGTTGATTTGTAATGATTAACAGAAAAGGAGTGGGGAAGTGGGCAATTTTCATTGCCTCACCTCGTCACGACCGCTGCAAGGGATATTTCTGATTAAAGTCGTCCAACTGTATCTTTCGGTCGCCCTCGGAGAAGTTTTTGCGATGCACGCCATCCACATTGGCATGGCATCTCACGCAGAGGCATTCCAGGTTCTCCTCTCGGTTGTCGGTCTTGATGCCGTTCTTGTGATGCACGTGCATAAACCATCTGTCCCAAGGATTCTCTATCTTCACTCCACATCGCTCGCAAGTCCAGTCGTGCTTCTCTCTTATCGCCCTGCTGAGCCGCTCCCAGTTTCGGGTATATCCGAAAATATCGACATCCAGTTGTCCGCTCACACCAGCGTCCTTAGCCATGTTCTGCATCAGCATTCTCACGTAGGCGGTGGAGTCGGCGAATATCCTAGCTCGCTCTTGCTGCAAGATTCTGCGGCAGTTGCCACAAAGCTCCAGGTGCTCCACCATTACATCACGATAGCCATTGCTGGAATCCCTCACAGGCACTTTCTCCGTGTTGGCAGAGCGATATTCCGCCTCAAACTTACCTCTTCCCATGAAGTCCTGTATCGTGATGCATTTCCTGACGTGCATCTTTGGCTTGCCAAATCCGCTCATGTTGTAGGTGCGCTTGTAGAGATACACCTGCTGATGCTCGCCCTGCTTGCCGTTGAGGAAGATGCCGCCCTTCTCGAAAGTGTAGGTGCCATCCTTCAGAGCCGTGAGCGTCACGTCCTCAGGCTTCACAGGGTGATACCCACTGCCCGAAGCCGCATCAACGATGATGCCGATGTCCCTCAGACATTGTTTCAGCCCATCAAACTTGAATATAGGTTCGATCTTTTCCATATCGCTCTACTCCTTGTTTCTCTTCACAAAGTTCTCCAGTACCTCGTCGCCAGTGGTGATGATGCGAAACTCCACACGACGTGATTTCTCCTTGTCTATCACCTTGTCCTTCTCCGACACCAGCGCATACTCACCCTCCTTGTTGAGTGCCTTGCCATAGGAAAGTCCGTTGGCTGTAAACCAGAACTCCAGTTTCCTTTGGTCTTCGGGTGGATAGACCTCGAAGAAGTGCTTGATGTAGCTGAGCACCGCCATGGCTCTCTGCTGCGAGAGGATGGCATTGGCGATGAACGGCTGCGGATGGAGCTGCGGATAAGGCACGTTGTCGGTATGTCCCTCGATACGAATCTCCTGGATGTGGGTGTTCAGACTGTCTGCCAAGAGGATGCCGAGGTATTGGGGGATGAACTCATCGAGGATTTTCTTGAACTGCGGTGTCAGTTCTGCACTGCCCTGGGCGAACATTACGGTAGGGTTGTTGAATCTCATCGAGAGGTCCTTGCCCACGCTCATGTCCCATCGCTTGGCATTGTCCTTAAACTCAGCCACGAGCTTGTCGTGTAGCTTGGTCTTGGTCTCCACGTAATCGGTGAGCACCGTTTGGTTCTCCTTCACCTGTATCATGTAAGCCACGGCGATGAAGAGGAAGATGACCATCAATCCGGTCATCAGGTCGGAAACCGACATCCATACGTTTTGCTTTGCCATAGTCTATTCCTCCATGATGTTTAAAATCCGATAGGGTTTCTGCCAGTTCCGCTAGGCTTGTAGCCCGAAGCCTTCACCATCGACTGGATGCAGGCATCGAGTTGTGCCAGGGTGGCGTTGAGTCGCTGATAGAAGCGCTCGTCGAGGTTGGTCAACTGGTTTTCTATCTCTTGTGAGCCATTCTTCAGGATGCCCACGCTTTCCTCCATCTTGCTTCGGGTCTCCTTCCAGAAGTCGCTGCCGAAGTCCTTGAGCTGACTGATTTCTTCGAGCTTGGCGATGAGCAACTGCACACCTTCCACGAAGTCACGCTGCTTGCGCACCCATTCGTTCAACTTGCTGGTGGAGTCGTCGAACTTCACCATGTTGTCCTTGGTCAGGTTGGCAGCATCTTGCAGTTGCTGCGCCACGTTGAGGTAGGTCTTGTTTTCGAGCACCACGAGGTTGAGGGCAGAGATGAGTTGCTCCAGTTTGCCTCCCTCGCTGACGAGCAGTTGGGTGTCGGCAGAAACCTTTTTGAGGGTAGTGGAAGAAGTCTCGAAGTCGCTCTCTATGTCCTTGAACTGCTGGATGAGGGTAGCGACTTGGTTCTTGTTCTCCTGCTGCCATAGGTTGAGTCGATCGACGCTCTGGGTGAGTTGGTCGAAGTTCTTCTGCACGAGACGCTCGATGAGAGTACCCATCTGCTTCTGGAACTCCTCTGTCAACTTCTCCATCACCTCGACCAAGGCATCAGTGTTGCTCTTCTTCAGCATCTCCGAGAAGTCTTCAAACTTCTGGGTGAGCACATCTAGCTTGCCATTGACGCTCTCCACCATACCAGCTAAGAGTTTGTTTTGCTCTTTCATGGTGGTAGCTTGCGACTGCATGAGTTTGTTTTGCTCTTCCAAGGCGTTGACTTGACTTTGAGAATATCCAGCCATGACATGGAAGAAGGTGGTAGGGTCCTTCACACCGCCGCTCTGCTTATCGTAAAGGCTAGCCACCTTGCGGTTGAGCAGCAGGGAGCCAATCATACCAGCGAGCGAGGTGAAGAAGGCAGTCTTCAGTCCGCTGAGTAGGAGAGGGATGCTGACGTTGAGGTTGTTGGTGTTGAAGAAGAGGAGTCCGAGGGTGATGCCTCCGAAGGTGCCGAGCACGCCGAGGGTAGAGATCATGGAAGGCAAGCTCTCTATCCATCTTCTGTTGATGTCGAGTGTCTTCTTCTTGGCAGCTCGATTGACATAAATCCTAGCCGCCATGGCAGCGAGGACGATGAACACGACCATCACGATGGTGGCGATGTCGAGGATATGTTTGATTTCGTTTGGTGACATAGGCTAGTAGATTTTATTTGATGATAATCTTCTTGGTCTCCCTAGGTTGATTCTTTTGCACGCGGCTCACGCAATACAAGCCCGATGCTCCATGGACGCTGAACTGTGCCGACTTCTGACCTGCTGGCACATTCATTGACTTCACCTTGGCACCTGATGCCGAAATCACTTCTATCTGGGAGCCATCCTTATTGTCATCTCCGAAGTTGACATTGATTTCCGAGCCGCTCTTGGCAACTGTAGGAACGATTTGCATCAAGGCTGCAGGTACCGACTTAGCTTGCTGGATGGAAGAGGTGGTGCGGTCAATCTTGAAGAAGATGGTTTTTTGACTATAGTTACTTCCTTTTCCGTCAAAAGCCAAGTATATGTTTTTACCAATACTGATTACATAAGCAATGCTCAAATCGATACTGACCTCGAAATTAATGTCAAAGTCTATGTCTTTTATGACAGTGCCATTTTCAGAAACCACTTGGAATCCAGCTAAAGCTAATTGCTTTTCGTCTGAAATGCAAGTAGTTCTTGTTGTTTCTATGTTTTCGTTACTGCCTGTAGATATGTCTGTAGTAACGGAGCCTCCCACATTACCTATTTTCGCAAGCTTTAGTTTGGGTACAAGGTATTCATAGGAGTCATCATCATTAAATAAGGTCTGACTTACTTCAAAGTACTTAATGGCTCTATATTCTCCCTTGTTCAAATTGACATTTACCAAACTTATTCTACTCAACTCTTTAGTTTTGTTTTCTGTAATGGTGCCTACATCATTCCAATCTGAATACGAAACAGAATATTGAGCACCATAATATTGAGTTACCTTTTCGTCATGTTGGATATAATACTGTTTTGGATATTTTTTACCAAAATAATTGTATGCATAGTAATAATCATTCAGATTGTAGCCCACCAAAACTTCATAGTCGAGAACGATTTTCTTGTCTCCATTGTCTAAATTGGTAACTGAAAGTTGGGTTCCATCAAATCTAGAAAATTCTGCTGCCACACTACTGAGGAAATTTTCGTAAGAACTGTATTCCCTTCTTATAATATTGCCTAATTCTTTGACAGCCGTTACGTCTCGTTCCTCTTTTTTATACTCCAGCTGATAGTTGAACGATAGATTTTTCAATGAAATAGTTTTCTTTACGTCCAAATTTTCGTCCAATATGCTGACAGTGTTCTTATCATCATACAATGTCATCACAGGTGTATCATTGTATGAAAACTCACTAGGAATAGCAATGGCTGGATATCTAATATCTCCAAAATAAATTTGGTCGGTCACTTTCTGTGCCATTGTACAAGTCGAGGTGGTAAAGACCACCAATAATGTTGTAAATAAATTCTTTATCATATTTCTGTCGTTGTTAAATTTTTAAATAGATGATTTGTCAAGCTAATTTTTTGTCCAATAGTTTTTTCAAAACCATCGTGTGTTGCCCCTAATTCAATATTGTTCTTCTGGAGAATTCGCGGTAAATTATTGCTTTCAAACATCATCGATATAGTAAATGGAAACATTGGTTTAATTTTGTTATGAAAGCTTATCTCCATATGACATCATTTTTATAGAGTTTTCCATATAATCCCAATTAGGGATATATCCTTTAGGATTGTAAAAGTAGCTTTCGTCAATTATTGGCATCCCTGCATTGTCTCGCATTATAGGTAGCTTTAATATTGACTCACCAAATTTAGCCACATCATGAGGTTTTCTCCCATATGACCATCTGTATTTCTCATTCGAGATGATAGTACACAAGAACATAGCCAAGTACACATTTAGTTTTCTCCCTCTTAAGCGTAGCACAGTAATATCATGACTACAAGTAAAGTCGTCGTGCTGGTAGAATGCGTTGCATGCTGAACCGTTTACGGTAACTGCTATACAATTACCTTTGAACATCTTACCTTCTAATGTGTAATCTTTGCTGCCATTTTTCCCCCATTCCTTTATATCTTCAATACTAAGATAATCAGTAACTCCATTGTTTGTCTCAGTAGCACCTAAATATGGAATTTTACCAATTATCGTCTTTTCAGGTTTCTTGTTAAAAAAACCGCCTTGCAAAGTAAATAATTTATTTAGTGTAAATTCTTCCCAGCCCTTAAATGATATTTGGTTACTGCCAGCTCTATGTGTTAAAAGAGGTTTGTGGTGCAAATCTTTAACAAAATTTTCCATCAAACTCCAATTTGGCAAATAACCATTTTTTGAAGAAAGGGTTTTGTCTTTAGAACTTTCTTTTATGGCAGGTAGCTTAATTTCAAAGTCTGTGCAAATGTGAGAGTTCAGTTCTCTGCCAAAAGCATAATATTTTATCTTGCTTTCATATCGAATGATAGTTGAAATAAATAGATTCACTAACCGATTAATTCTTTTGTCTTTTGGTTCTAAGACTGCAACATTTTGCCCTGTATAAAAAGGTTCTTCTTGGACAAAGCAAGAGCCCAAATAACTTCCACCCAAAGCAACTGTCAAATAACCTGACGGGTAAGGTTCTATTTTATTTATTTTATCAACTTTCAAATCTACACCATTATTATAACTTATCCGTGAGACAAAATTCACAGTAGGATTTTCTGTTGACATTTTGTCTTTGTCAAATTTATTGCCAAGTTTTATGTTGTATAAATCTTTCAGCAAAAAAGGCTTCCAATCTTTAATCTCAATCTTCATATACAATTCCCTCCTTCACAAGATAAGCCAAATAGTTATTAATTGTTTGTTGAAAATCAGCTTCGGTCAGCAATGAGTAATCCGTCTTCATATACGCTTCACATAACCATTCGGAATCACCATCAACGATAGCGGTTGCAGATAGACCATCTACTGATTCTTTATTCTTGAATAATGAAATCCAACGACTTTCAATCGCTTTCCATTTTGAGTCTCCATTAGCATCAAATTGCTCAACCCTGCCTAAGTTCTTTTTCTTTTTAAATCCATCTTCTTTATAGTAACCGAAAAATGTTTTATTAGCATTGCCATCCATGTCAAAATGCGGAATGCCAAGAGTAAAAACCATACAGCATGCAGATACGGCTGCTCCTGGATAGAAAATTTCTGAAGGTAGCGTAAATACCGCTTCTAATCTATTATCTTTTAACATAGACTTTTTTGCCTCTTTCAAAACTTTATTATTGCCAATAGCAACACTTACAGGTAAGAGAACAGCCATCTTTGCCGTCTTGCGAGGTTTGCCTGATTTCATTCTTTCTTCGTTCATATCCCTGATTACGTCAGACACGAATTGAACGAAGCAAAAGCCTTTTGTTGCATCATCCTTGCCATCCAACTGAGATTTTGACCAATTTTCCTTATATTTTGCAGGAATACACATAGGCTTCGCATTGTAAGGCGGATTCATCAAGATGATATCAGGATTAGCCTTTTTTATGTAATCAGCATTTTCAAAAATGTCACCACAAATGATATTGCTATTTCCATCTCCATGAATAAGCATGTTAGTAGTGGCAAGGCCAAATACCTTGTCATCATACTCTATACCATAAATGTGCTTTTTTTTGACTATGTTTATGAGTTCTTTGGCTCTACGTTCAGTATTCCCTTTTCTGCAATCTGCAAATTCTTTTACCATAGCTTGTACAAGAAAAGAACCACTCCCGCAAGTGCCATCAAATATTACTTTTGTTTGGTCAACTTCTGTTATTTTACACATGAAGTCTGTTATATGATCAGGTGTAAATGCTTGGTTTTTATCTGCTCGCCCAGTATATTTATTGAAAGCAATAAAAAACATATTCAGAATATCTTGACCTTCTGAACTATCTGCATTAATATATCTATATATATCAAGTAAGATTGTATCTAAAATTTCAATCCATTGCTCAATACTTAGTTTACAAACCTTTTGGTCTGTTAGTACGTTTAGTCGTAACAACTCAACCTTTTTTTCTTTGCTTACAGAACCATCCAAGAGATTGTCCAATGTTGACTCTATTGCACCTATTATACCTTTTGGCTCCATCATTCTCCACACCTCGTTTAGCTTATCGCACAATTCTGAGTCTATAATGGATTCTGATTTGACTTTTTCTTTTATAAACAAGAGTGTTGTACCTACGAATTGGCTTCTTAATGATTCTCTAATGTCAAACTTATGGAGCATTTCATTTAAAGCATATGTGTTTTTCAAAACCGTCTCTCGATCATTTTGAGTATTCGACTCATATAACTTTACATAATGCTCCATCGTATCTAATATGTTCTCATCTTTGAGTATATACGCATCATTTACAGAGTTTTTCCATACTCTTATCTTATCATTGCTTGTATTTGCAAGGATAGCAATAATATTTACATTTGGATGAATCGCTCTTTCTTCTTTCACATACTCTTTCAATTGCAGCTCATCATTTTTGTCGAAATTTTGTTTTGTTTCAACAAGGACTACAATATTTTTATATTCAAATCGAATGTCGAGCTTGTAATGTTCAAAATCGTCACCTAACAAGTAACGAAGTTTCTCTTTGGATCCAGCTTCTTTTACATAGCTGTATTCTCCACCTTCGATATTTGAGGTATTATAGTTCTTACCTATTCTTGTTATTATTTCGTATCTTGTCATATTTTATGTCCTATTATAAAGCAAATTTAAAAGATTGGTTTCCTATTTTAATTATTACTATTTTATCAGATACTGCATAAGAAGCTTTCCCTTCTATGGCTTTACTTTTGCCTATTAAGCTTCCGTCTGCACTATAAAAAGAGACTTCTTCATTATTGTCGAGACCAGAAAGAGATACGATACCTCAATTGGAGGATGCAATGATGCCACGAGTCTTGACAGTATTAATGTTGGCAGAAGGTTCATTCTCAATTTTGGCATCAATCCAATAAAGGGTTGCAGTCGCCTTATCGGATGGCTGATATCCATCAGCTGTTGCGTATGCAGAAATAGAACATGTTGCAGAGAGGGCAACTTCTCCATCTTGGGAATATGAATCTTTTGCTATATCTGAATCCGTTATGGTATAATGATACTCTGCACCTTTTGTTGAACTAGCAAAACGAAGTTTGCCTTCGGCATACGTGATAGTAGGAACCATACATTTATCGGTAGGACTATCTTCTCCACTATTCCATGCGAAGATATAAGAATATTTACTACCAATTGCATCTTTATAATCTTGGAGATATTCCTTCGGAACGTAAAAAATGCAAGTGGTAGGGATGGATGAGTTTATGAGATCATTTGGTCTGGACCCTTTGAAATAGATTGTCTCTAATTTATTACAATCATAAAAACAGAAAGTATCTATTGACGCTATAGAAGAAGGGATTGTGATGCTAGTTAAACTCGTACAGTCTTGAAAGCATCCATCTCCCAATGATGTTACAGAAGGAGGTATTGTAATACTTGTTATATTACTAGAATTAAAGCAGTTATCTGACAAGGCCGTAACAAGACATTCTTTTTCATTTTTAGATGTCACTTTCTCTGGGATGACAATGACGCCTGCATACTTCTCATCAGGATTTGCAACCAAAGTAGCTGTATTCGCATTTTCATCTATTAAATATCTCAACCCATCGATTACCTCGAAATGCGCTTGTCCATAAGTATTACTTGTGGTTACAATCATAACCACCATCAAAACGAGATTCTTAATGAACCCTAGATGTCCCCAATTTCGATTTGTGGGGGGGGTAAATTTCTTGATACTCATATCGTTATTTCGTTTTTAGTTTTTGTCTTGTCAAAATATCATCGTGATAAGATTGACATATTGATGGCAAAAGTACACAAAATAAACGAAACAAGCAAAAGAAAAGCGAAATATTTCCTTTCTCTTGCTTGAAATTTTTGCTTTTGCCTTGTGTAGACAATGGCAAGGCTTAGTTTTTATAACATCGAATGTAAATCCATGAATAATGGTTCGGTAAAACAATTCGATGTTCCTTTTGAGAGCGGTTGAAAGCCATTTTTTATATAGAATGGGGTGGCAGTTTTGTAGGCATCGACAGTAATAAAACGGCAGCCGATGCGATTTCCTTGCGTACAGAGGAACTCGATTAGAGAGAGAATAATGGAGCCCAATCCCGTCCCTTTCATTGATATATCGACACCAAGACGGCATAGTTTTACTGCAGGATAACTGCGCAACCGCTTCTCATGAACAAGCCTTCGTTTGCGAAAACGATTGAACTCACATCGCCACATTGGAATGTTTTCACACAATCTGTTGGTTTCAAGATTTCGTATTTAAAATTATCTTGAAACTCACCTAAAGTTATTCTCATTTTCGCTCTTTTTAAGATTGTACAAATGTCTTCTCAAAGACTTTACACCATTTATGAAATTCTTCTTTCTTTTCCTTGCTCCATTTTGGAGGATTCTCCATTCTCTTCATGAATCTGCGAGCGTCTTCTCCATACAAGATTGGGGTCTCTCGCCAAGCTGGTTCCAATGGTTTTCCCATGTTTTGTCCTTTCTTTTAAATTGTTAATAATATATTTGTGCGATAAAATCATCACACGGTTGCTTCTGCAAAGTTACGCTTTTGTTTCGACACCGCCAAGGATTTCGTAAGTTATTTTTCTAAAAACTTGCAATTTTCTTGATACTCATATCGTTATTTCGTTTTTAGTTGATATTTCTAATCTTTTGTGCTAGCAAAGGTAATGCAAACGAGAGCTAAGCATCAAGTTTACTTGAGGGCTTTGCCGAGTGCAGCATACCTTATGCAAAGGTACGGAAAAATGTCGGGATGAGCAAGGAAAATGGGGAATAATTTGAAAAATAAATGAAACAAGCAAGAGAATAGGGGAGATATGTGCCCTTTTTCTCTTGCTTGAATTGTTATATTTTTCGTGAAGTTATTGCATCTTCGCCATCGTCTGCCATAGTCCCCAAGTCGAAGTACATCATTCTTGTATAAGAACTGGTATTCCTGTTGGACAAAGGCAAAAAGTCGTTCTTCGCATAGAATGGAACTGCACTTTGATATGCATCCACTGTGATGAATCTACAGCCTGCTCGACTGCTACGAGAATACAAGCGAATCATAAAGCTCAACAAGATACTACCGATACCTGTACCTCGCAATGCGTTTGATACTCCTAATCTGCATAGCTTTACCGCAGGGTAACTACGCAGTCGTTTCTCATGCACAAATCGGTGTTTGCGAAATCTGTTAAACTCGCTATTGCTCGAAAAATCACTCACAGATAACTTGTCGTTTGCCAAGCTAAAATAAGCAACAACCTTATTGTTTTCCTGACAATCCATAACAATGTATGTCACGGCAATTCTTGCCACTCCATAAAAATTAGCCTCATGCACGATGAAGTCGTCCAAATCTTCGTCTCCGCAATGAAAAGTTTCCACATTCATTGTTGGCTCCAAAATAAGTATTCTGTATCTACTTTGGAACTCTTGTTCTGTCATTCTCATTGTTATCAGAGTTTAAAATTTAGGTCCTTCAAAAACGCTCATTGCAGCATCGCCAAATCTTTTGATCTCTTCAATGCGTTCCTTGCTGATTTTCGGAGGATTCTCCATTCTCTTCATGAATCTGCGAGCGTCCTCACCATAGAGTATTGGGGTCTCTCGCCAAGCTGGTTTCAATGGTTTTCCCATGTTTTGTCCTTTCTTTTAAATTGTTAATAATCAAAATAGTGCGACATAATTGTCACACGGCTGCAAAGTTACTCTTTTATCTCGATACCGCCAAGGATTTTCGTAAGTTATTTTTCTAAAACTTGCTATTTTCTTGATACTCATATCGTTATTTCGTTTTTAGTTGATATTTCTTATCTTCTGTGCAAGCAAAGGTACACAAAAATGACGGAATGAGCAAGGAAAAAGGGGAATAATTTGAAAAATAAATGAAACAAGCAAGAGAATAGGGGGAGATATGTGCCCTTTTTCTCTTGCTTGTTTATATTGTTTTGCTTTAGTCCAAACCTATTAAGTCAAAATACATGATTCTCGTGGGTAGTGACGTTATGTCTTTCAATCTTCTATACTCTATTTCTTGTTGCTCAGTGCCAAAAAGCAATTTGAAACCATTACGCTGATAGAATTCGATGGTGCGTTCTGAATTGTACGCATCCACTAACAGAAACCTACAACCCGTTTTGTTGTTTGGCTCAACAAACCAGTACTTCAAGAAAGTCAAGATTTCGCTACCTAGGTGTTTGGATTGAAAGTTCTCGTCAACACCCAAGCGTCCTATTAAAACCGCAGGATAATTGCGACAGCTCTTTCGATGTGGTATGTCATGCTCCAACTTTTTCTTGCGGGAATTAGGCAAGTCGTCCACTCTAATGCTTGCATTGCTCACGGTAAATGCTGCCACCACATTGGATGGAACTGTGTTCAATCGGTACAAGTACGTTTTTCCAAGCAGTTGGTTGATATACGCAATACTATCATTGTGGAAGAAATCATCTAGGTCTGCATCTCCACAATGAAACAAATCCATCTCGTTATTGTCGTTTAAGGTACTAAGATAACAGTTTTCGCTTAAATAGTCCATTTTGTTACAATTTAGAGTTAGCCATTATCTTCTGTACCATTTTCACTCCTCTCTCATAACTTTCGCTATGAGGAGCATGAGCGTCTCGCATAAGCTTTCGCTGGTATGCCTCAGTGGCTTGGTTCTCAAAATTCTCAGCCACTTTACCTGTCAATACAGGTATTGTTGCAATCTCTAATGCCATAATTATATTTTTAAAGATAAATAATCGATTAGTGCGATATAATCTCATCACACGGCTGCAAAAGTACATTTTATTTTTCGGATATGCAAGAGAAATGGGGAATAATTTGAAAAATAAATGTAACAAGCAAGAGAAAGGGGGAAATATGTGCCTTTTTTTTCTTGCTTGTCTCTTTATGTTATTACCTTGCAAATCGTGACAAGGCTTAGTTCTTCAAACGATTGATTTGCTCTTGGGTCAAACCTGTTGCTTGCATGATTTGCATGATAGGCAAGTGCATTGAAAGAAGATTCTTGGCAACTTCTAACATGCCTTCAGTTCTTCCTTCTGCTCGTCCTTCTGCTCGTCCTTCTGCTCGTCCTTCAGTTCTTCCTTCAGACCAAGCTTTCTCTCTTGCCATGCGTCTCTTCTCCTTCTCCCACTTGTCGGTGGCATAGAGGTCGCGCATGATCTTGACATCCTCTTCGTAATAGTCACGCTCCTCTGGGGTGAGCTTCTGCAGATCACCTATCGCCGCCAACTTTCGGAAGACGGGGTACTTGTCCAAGAATGGTATTTCTTTCAAATGCTCCATATTGTTCAATACGTAAATCCAACAATCAAATATATCCATACACTCTGGCTCCTTCTTCTCGAAGAGTGGCAGTTGCAAGAATACCACTCTCATCTTCTCGAAGCCATATCGCAAGCCTGAAAGCTTCCAAGCCTTAGCCTTGGATTCCTTTTTCTTTCTGCGCTTGCGAGGCACAAGCTGGCTTGCTTGCTCTTTTGCGTCACATCTCAGTTGCTCGCCTTGCGTCTTTGCGTCACATCCCAGTTGCTCGCCTTGTCCCTTTGAGCCGCAACCTAGTAGCTCGGTCGGCTCATCTAGTATAGAACCTTCCTCTTCGAGCAATCCGAAGCCGATGTCGGTTCGGAATTGGCAAGGGATGCCAGTTTCGGCGATGAAGTCCATGAAGCACACGGTATAGACTGGTGTCAGGTGGAAGTCCCACTCGCCAGGCTTGGCTTGCTCCACTATCGCCTTGGCGGAGTAGTAAAGCGCACGGTCCACGAAATATCGCTGCTCCTTCTTCTGCATCTCCACGATGATGTGTCTCCCGTCGTCGGTCTCGCACGCCACATCGAAGATGACTCCTCGCTCTCGCTTTTGATGACGTGTCTGCTCCGTCTTGAGGTGCTTCACGTCCTTGATTACAAACTCGCCCTCAAATACTCCGTTGAGGAACGTGATAAGACACTCCTTGGTGTCTTCTGTGCCGAAAATGCGCTTGAAAGCCCAATCGACACGTGGGTTAATGAATTCTGGCATATAAATGAATTTATGATGTCGTTTTCGCACTATTGCGAATTTATGCTGCAAAAGTAGTGAAAAAATATCGTATTCGCAAGGAAAATGGGGAATAATTTGAAACAAAATGACAGTTATGACAATTACAGTTATGACAGTTTTGTTTTGAAAATACGTGTTTTTGGAGGTTATGATTTGTAAGCAAATATTTTATATTATATATTAATATATATATTAATATATAATATACTTTCTATCAAGGATTAAAAAATTTGGTTTTTGAAAACTGTCATAACTGTAATTGTCATAACTGTCATTGATTTTTTGGACTCAACTCTATGACTTCGAAGATACAAAAATATGTCTCGCCCAGCGCAAAACTACGAGTTAGATTTATTAACACAAAAACTTCGTCTTGTTAACAGATTTTTGCAGATAAGTGCAAGCCCATTTTTGGTGTTTGGCGAAAAAGGCAGTACCTTTGCACCTGTAATCAAATGAGAAATAATAATGAATAAATAATAAATTTGTACTTTTGTCATTTATAATTTCTAATTTATAATTTAGTATTAACCCCCTTTAAAAAACTAACGATTATGACTGTAAAAGGAACTTTGAAGTATCGTAAGGTGGAGCGCACCCCACAAGTAGGCAAGGACGCTGGCAAGAAGAAGTACTATGCCACCGCAGTGCAGGACCGCACCATGGAGTTTGAGGACTTCGTGACCCACATCGCCGAGCACAACTCGCCTTACTCTCGAGGCACCGTCCACGGCGTTCTGATGGACACACTCGACTGCCTCCAGGAACTCATCCTCGACGGCAAGAGCGTCCGCTTCTCCGACCTCGGTCTCTTCTCGCTCGGCATGAGCTCTCGTGGTGAGGAGACGGCAGCGAAGGTCAACGCACAGAGCATCGAGAGCGTTCACCTCATCCTCCGCAACACCAAGGGATGGAGCAACGCCGAGCTCAAGAAGAAGTGCCGCATCGAACTCCTCGACAACCACGTGACTGTGGAGGACGGTACTGAGGACAACGGCGGTGGTAACGGCGGAACTACTCCTACCTCGCCAACGACTCCTAGTGGCGGCTCCAGCTCTACAGAAAGCGGTTCTAGCGGAAGCGAAAGCGGTCCAAAGGAGTTTTGATTAATCTAAGAGAGTAGATTAATCACTAATAGATTAACCACTAAAAAAGGGCTAGTTAGCTGGCAATGGCGCTAGCCCTAACCACTAAAGAAACGCTAGCAAGCCACAACGGCGCTAGCCTAATTATACTTTATTCATTCTAAATTATACATTAAACCACTATGACTATCAACAAAAACGTTTGGAAGAACATCATCCAGTTTCTCATCACAGTACTCACTGCTCTCGGCACCGCCTTCGGCGTAACGAGTTGCATGTAGAAAAGAGAGAAGGGGGCAAGTTGAAAAAACTTGTCCCCTTTACTTTTATATTCAAGAGAAAACTTATTCTCCATATTGTCTCAATGCAGCGAGCAATTCTATATTCTCACTCTTCTTGCCGATGGTGATACGTAGGCAATTACCGCAAAGTTGAACCTTGTTGCGATTGCGAACGATGATACCCTTATCAACCAAATAATCATAGATGGCTTGGGCATCTGTCATCTTTGCCAAAAAGAAGTTAGCTTCCGTTGGATACACCTTCTCGCAAATCGGCAAGTCGAGAAAGGCTGAGATAACTTTCGCTCTTTCTTGCAAAAGAATCTTCACCCATTCATCCACTTGGTATGGATCCTTGAGAGATTCCAAAGCATGTTGCTGAGTAAGAATATTGATGTTGTATGGATACTTCACCTTATTAAATAAGTCGATGATGGCTTTGCTGGCAAACGCCATACCCAATCGTAATCCGGCACAACCCCAAGCCTTGCTCATTGTATTCAGCACAATGAGGTTAGGGAACTTGGACAAGTAAGAGCGGAATGGCTGTATGTTAGCGAAATCGCCATATGCCTCATCCACAACTACAATGCCATCAAACTTCTGCAATACACCCACGATCGCCTCTGGATTGATCAGATTGCCAGTTGGGTTGTTGGGGCTACAAATCCAAATTACCTTGGTCTGGTCATCACATGCTGCCAGCAATTTCTCTGCCGTAATTTGGAATTGCTCATCGAGTAACACGGAGCGATATTCGACATCATTGACATCAGCACACACCTCATACATACCGTAAGTAGGAGCAATGGCTACCACATTGTCAATTCCTGGATTACAGAACACTCGATACACCAAATCAATCGCCTCGTCGCTACCATTGCCTAGGAAGATATTCTCCACAGGCACGTTCTTGATTTTGCTCAAAGCAACCTTCACTTCCGTCTGAAAAGGATCGGGATAACGATTGAAGGGTTCATTATATGGATTCTCATTAGCATCAAGAAACACACTGGCACTCTTTCCGCTAAATTCAGTGCGTGCGCAACTATAGGGAGCTAGATTCCAAATATTCGCACGGCACAAGTCTTTCAATTCTTTCATTTGAAGATGATTTTAAAGTTGTTAGTCTTTAGAAATGAATCGCTTGACGCATTTCACTTCACCTCTTTCACTCTCAAGCGCATGGCATGGGCATGGGCCTCCAATTGCTCGTTCTCTGCCATAGTCACCACTGCATCTCCTATGCTCTTGATGCCTTCTGCTGTGAGATGCTGAAAAGTAATCTTACGATTGTAACTATCAAGGTTTACGCCATTGTAAGCCAAGGCATAACCATGAGTAGGCAAGGTGTGGTTGGTGCCACTCGCATAATCGCCAGCACTCTCGCAAGCATATTCGCCCAAGAAGACACTGCCTGCATTGACTACCTTCTCTGCCAACTCATCATAGTTCTTGGTGGCGATAATCAAGTGCTCAGGAGCATACGTGTTGCTCAGTTGGATAGCCTCGTCATAGTCATGTACGAGTACAAACTTGGAATTGTCGAGTGACTTCGTGGCCATTGCCAAACGAGGCAAAACTGCCAGTTGACGAGCCACCTCTGCTTGTACCTTCTCTATGATGTCTTCCGAAGTACTGATGAGGAAGACTTGTGAGTCGAGTCCGTGCTCCGCCTGCGATAGGAGGTCGGCAGCTACAAATACAGGGTTGCTGGTCTCATCAGCAATGACGCAGACTTCCGATGGTCCGGCAGGCATATCAATCGCTACATCGTGTAAAGAAACATGTTGTTTAGCAGCCATCACGTATTGATTGCCTGGACCGAATATCTTATAAACCTTAGGAACACTCTCTGTGCCATAAGCCATCGCGCCGATAGCCTGGACACCACCAGCCTTGAAAATCTTGCTGACGCCAGCGATCTTTGCCGCCATAAGAATGGCAGGGTTTACCTTTCCCTCTGCATTAGGAGGAGTACAGAGAACTATCTCCTTGCATCCTGCAATCTTGGCAGGAGTAGCAAGCATCAGTACGGTAGAAAAGAGTGGGGCGGTACCGCCTGGGATATAAAGACCCACCTTCTCAATGGCTACACTCTTCTGCCAACAGGTGACACCAGGAGCAGTCTCAACTTTCTCACCTTCAAATTTCTGGCTTTGATGGAATGTGGCAATATTATGATGGGCTAGCTCTAGCGCATGTTTCAATTCTGGAGAAATCAACCCTTCTGCCTCTTCGATTTCTGCCTCGGTCACAGCCAAGGCGCTAAGATGGGCATGGTCGAATTTCTCCTCGTAATGCTTGACGGCAGCGTCGCCATTGTTCTTCACATCATTGAGAACACCTTCTACCGTAGCGTTGAGCTGCGATACATCGAGGTGTGGGCGCTCTACGAGCTTACCCCATTCTTCCTTTGCAGGATACTTCATTACCTTCATTCCTTCATTCAAGTTTAGTTATTTATGCTTAATGTCTAGTCGTAACACTATACATTATTATAATATCATCTTCTCAATAGGAGTTACCAAGATGCCTTGTGCACCGAGTTCCTTCAACTTACCGATGATTTCCCAGAATCTCTTCTCATCCAAAACCGTATGGATAGAGCACCAAGCCTCGTCAGCCAATGGGATGATAGTAGGACTCTTGATGCCAGGCAAAACCTCTGTAATCTGCTCTACCTTGTCCTTAGGAGCATTCATCATCACATACTTCTTGTCTTGTGCAGAGCGAACTGCCTCGAAACGGAAGAGCATCTCGTTAAGAATCTGATGTTTCTCCTCGTCCATATTCCAGTTGCCGATGAGCAAGGCCTCACTCTTCATCACCACCTCAACCTCAGCAAGATTGTTGCTGATAAGAGTAGAACCAGAGCTGACGATGTCAAAGATACCATCTGCTAGTCCAATACCTGGACTAATCTCCACAGAACCAGTGATAACGTGGATATCGGCATTGATGCCGTTCTTCTTCATGAAGTTGCGGAGGATGTTAGGATAAGAAGTGGCAATCTTCTTGCCATCGAACCACTTCAAGCCAGGATATTCAATCTTCTTTGGAATGGCAAGGCTCAAACGGCACTTGCTAAATCCCAGTCGATCGATGATCTGGGCATTTTCGCCACGCTCTACAAACTCATTCTCGCCAACAATACCGATGTCGGCAACTCCACTTGCCACACTCTGTGGAATATCATCATCACGGAGATAGAGAACTTCCAGTGGGAAGTTGGATGACTGCACCAAAAGAGTGCGCTTAGAGGCACTGACCTTGATGTCTGCCTCTGATAGTAAATTCATGGTGTCATCGAAAAGACGACCCTTCGATTGTACTGCTATTCGTAACATATTTCTTCATTTTGATTAAAAATCATTGCAAAAGTACTGCTTTTTGCTTGAATATCCAAAAAAATATGTAATTTTGTAACCCGAAACATGAATAAAGTATATTTATTAGTATTATTTGCAGTTTTTGCATTGATTGGTTGCTCTTCCAAGAAGGAACAACCAGAGATGACTCCATGGGGAGCCCAAGTGGGAGGGGAATCCACTAGCGACACCGTCGTTTCCTCCGACAAGGGTTTTTCATACGATGACATTGTCTCAAATGGTGAGATGATTATGCTCACTGTCAACGGACCAACCACCTATTATAATTACCACAACCATGGCATGGGCCTCCAGTATCTCCTGTGTGAGAAATTCGCACAAAAGATTGGTGTGTCGCTGCGTGTCGAGGAATGTAAGGATACGGCAGAAATGATTAGCAAGTTGCAGAAAGGCGAGGGAGATGTCATCGCCGTTCCTCTTCCGAGAAAGGAGACGAAAGGGAACTTGCTCTTCTGTGGCGTAACCCCAGATAGTACGAAGACCCAATGGGCTGTAGTCGGTGGTAACAAGAGTTTGGCAGATTCCCTCAATAGTTGGTTCAAACCTCAGATGATAGCTCAGATGAAACAGGAGGAATCCTTCCTGCTCTCCACCCGCAGTATCCAGCGCCATGTCTATTCATCCTTCTTGAATCGTTCGAAGGGTGTCATCTCCAACTATGATGGCTATTTCCAACGCTATGCTCCCTCTGCTAGAATGGACTGGAGGTTGATGGCAGCGCAATGCTATCAAGAGAGTTGCTTCGACCCAAAGGCAAGGTCTTGGGCAGGTGCTTGTGGACTGATGCAGATTATGCCTTCCACAGCAGCTCATCTCGGTTTGCCGATGGAAGCCATTCATCAGCCAGAGGCTAACATAGCAGCCGCTGCCCGATATATGGCAGAACTTCAAGGTCATTTCTCGGATGTCGGCGACCCTGGTCAACGCATTCTTTTCGCTCTTGCAGCCTACAATGGCGGTTTCCACCATATCCGGGATGCTATGGCACTCACTCGCAAACATGGAGGCAATGCTCACAACTGGGGTGAGGTGAGAGAATACGTGCTTCGGCTGAGCAATCCAGCTTTCTATCACGACCCTGTGGTGAAAAGCGGATATATGAGAGGTACGGAGACTGCTGACTATGTAGATCGCATCCGCTCTCGGTGGGCAGAATATTGTGGAGGAGCTAGTGCTGGCAGAACCTATACGCCAAGCATAGGTCATACTTTCCATGGTGTTCCAACAAAAGCAAAACATAAGAATAAATATAAGATATGACAATCCTTATTACTATTTTGATATATTTCTGCATTTTGCTTCTTTTCAGCAAAATGACATCTCGCAAGGCCAACAACGATACGTTCTATCGTGCCGATCGTCGCTCGCCTTGGTATATGGTGGCGTTTGGCATGGTGGGGGCTTCCATCAGTGGCATCACCTTTGTCAGTGTGCCAGGTATGGTGATTAAGAGTGACATGACTTACCTTCAGATGTGCCTAGGCTTTATAGTAGGCTATTTCTTGGTGGCTTTTCTCTTGCTGCCAGTCTATTATAAATTTAATCTCACCACCATCTATAGTTATCTTCAACATCGTTTGGGCATTCGTTCCTATAAGACAGGTGCATCGTTCTTCCTTCTGTCTAAGATGACAGGAGCCGCCGTTCGCTTCTTTGTCGTGTGCATTATCCTCCAGCGATTTGTATTGGATGGAGTAGGGATTCCGTTCTTTGTCACCGTTCCTGCCATGGTGCTCTTGATATGGCTCTACACAAGAAAAGGCGGCATCAAGACTTTGGTATGGACAGACTCCTTCCAGACCACCTGTATGTTTCTTGCTCTTCTCCTTATTATATATTATGTAATGCAACATCTTGACATGAACTTCTCAGAAGCCTATCAAGCTATCAGCTCTCATACACATTCCCGCATCTTTGTCTTCGACGATTGGGTATCAAAACAAAACTTTTGGAAGCAATTTCTTAGCGGTATATTTGTAGTGATAGTGATGACAGGACTAGATCAAGATATGATGCAGAAGAATCTAACTTGCAAGACCTTGAAGGATGCCCAGAAAGATATGTGTACCTACGGATTTGCCTTTGTGCCAGCCAATTTGCTCTTCCTATCACTCGGCGTTCTCTTGATTTTATTGGCTCAGAAACAGGGAATGCCCATACCAGAAGCTCCTGATGATTTACTACCGATGTTTGCTGCATCGGGATATATGGGGAATATAGTGGTGATTTTCTTTACGATAGGAATAGTGGCAGCTAGTTTCTCCAGTGCTGATTCAGCTATGACTGCCATCACGACAAGTCTTTGTGTCGATATCTTAGGTAAACCAAAGAACGAGCGGTTGAGAAAGAGAGTGCATCTGATGGTTGCAGTTGTCTTCATGCTTTTTATCATAGCATTCAAAGCACTCAATTCGACCAGCGTCATAGATGCTATCTACATTCTTTGCTCTTACACATATGGACCGCTATTAGGTCTGTTCGCATATAGTTTGCTCACTACAAAGCCGGCAAATGACAAATGGACACCATACATAGCAGTAGCAAGTCCGCTCATCTGTTTAGCACTAGATTTGACAACCCAAAGTCTCACTGGTTATAAGTTCGGTTACGAGTTGTTGATGCTGAATGG
>ERZ1026888.112-NODE-112-length-50013-cov-30.861303_pt1 | contig 50013 bp, 44 predicted proteins | sample MGYA00380174_ERZ1026888 | MGnify/ENA primary metagenome ERZ1026888 (study PRJEB33269, sample SAMEA4719810) | human gut metagenome | biome: human-associated habitat; feature: organic feature; material: feces | place: Cameroon | collected 2013-10 ...
TAAGGTCAGCATACCGAAACCGAATGCCATCACTCGCATCGGCTTCTCCTCCACCTTCTCGTTCGTATCCGCCTCATGCGCTCTCCTTGGGTCCGGCAACTTAATCCTTGACAGGACCAGTGCCACAGCAAGCACGAAGATACCCACCAGGGCATAAGGGATAGCAATGTTGACACCCGAGAACAGAAGCTGTCCGCCAACCAGCGGTCCTACAATCCATCCGATACCATTGAGCGACTGCGACAGGTTGATTCTGCTCTCCGCCTTGTCAGGATGTCCCAGTACCGTAGTATAAGGATTCGCACTCGTTTCCAGACAGGTCAGTCCGCATCCTATCACAAACAGCGACAGAACGAAGAAGTAGAAACTGTTGATCCTGCTTCCCGGTATGAACATCAGGGCACCGATACCGAAGAGAACCAGTCCTGTTATCACTCCCCTCCTGTAGCCCCACTTCCGGATAATCCATCCGGCAGGCAGCGCCATCAGAAAGTAGGCACCATAGACAGCAGCCTGCGTCAAGGCCGACATCGCCTTGCTGATATGGAACGACTCCTGAAAATGCGGATTCAGCACCTCCAGGATGCCATGGGCAAAGCCCCACATGAAGAAGAGACTGCTGATGATGAGGAAGGGCACCAGATAGTTATGCCCTTCGTATCTGAAGATGGATGGCTTCGTCATGATTCTCTGCAAATTTAAGACTGTCCTTTACTACCAGTGCCAGATAACCGCCGCCACCGGCTCCCGGCATCTTCCATGCCAGAACCTCCTCCATGCGGCTATAGCGGTCAATCATCGGCTGCACACTTGCCTCCGGTTCTATCACACCGTTGATAGACGGATTCACCATACCCGGGAACATCGCAATCTGGGCTTCGAAAGATGCCCTGTATGCTGCCGCAAAGGCATCGAGGTCGTGCGCCAGAATCGCCTTCCAGCAGGCATCAGCTGCATCAGCCAGCGCCTTCACCTTCTCAGGCGTGATATCCTTACCTTCCACCACACTGCATCCCGGCCGTCTCGGTTCCATCGGAATCATCACCAGATGGTCTTCCAGGAAACGGAGGGTCATCTCATCCTGCGTACTCTCAATCTTCTCCGGCCAGAAGTTGTTGTCATAATAATGACGCACCAGACCGGGAACACAGATACCGATAGAATCCTGGGCACCCGAGATGATACCATCGTGACGCTCCGGATTGTTCTCAAAGCAGAATACCAGTCGGGCAAGCATCTCCGGATCCATCTTCGGCAACTTCACCGGCCATATCTTCTGAATCATCTTACGGGTAGAGGTAGACAGACCGCAGCGGTCGCGCACCTCAAAGGTCGGTTCCAGCGAGATGGTAATCGCCCATCCCGGATGATAGTGACTCACATAAGGCTGGTCAATCCAAGTACCAGCCAGATCCAGACGGGTAGGAATCCCCGCCTCCTGTGCCGAATTATCAGATACGTTCGATAACGCCTTCTTCAAGTCAGAAGAAGACCGTGCCTTCAAACCCGCATGAGGCGTGCGCTGGAGTTCGACATATTCGATGCCCCTTTCCTTACAGATCCTACGTTTCTCATCAGACCCACCTTCCGCGTTCACCACAAACACATCCGGTTTCACCTTATCAAGAGTTGGCAGGAAATCGATGACTCCGCTTCCCTCATTGATATACGCATCCTTCACCGCCTTGATATTCTTGACCATGAATAGCCTTTCCTCCTGCGGAAACATAGGCTTGCGATGCTTATACTCCAGATAAGTAGCATCCGATCCGATACCCACATACAGGTCACCATACCGTGATGCCTGCTGGAAAAACTCCACATGACCGGAATGCAGCAGGTCGTAACATCCACTTACAAAAACTTTCTTCTTCATTTGTCGTTTGTCACCAATCATAGAGTCTCCGAAATCAGAATAGGGGAGATGTGAATTAAGTGTTTCCTCAGAGTGGTCTATTCTTTCTTTTCTTTTTTCCACTAGTAATAGTTTGTGTTTATGTTTGTAAATATGTGATTTGTTTATCTTATTTGTTTCGTAATCGCCAGAAGAAGTGCCAAGTTCTGAAGATTGGCTCACTTAGTGCTTCGGCAGGATAATATCGCACGAAGTGCATATTTCTCCATATCTTCAGGAAGTATTTCTTTGCCATTCCTTGTTGTGTGAAATGCCCATACTTGGTGAAGTGCTTTCCGAAGTTGCCACCATTCAGAATCTCTGCTAACAACAGCTTTCCTCGCTTTTCATCCATCGGAGCTATCATCTTCTCCTCTGATAGTCCCAATGCCTTATGCAGCACATACATCACCGCCCTCGCAAACTTCCACAAGCCAAGATATTTCAGCTCTCGCTGCAATACCGTCAGATTCTTCACTCTTCGTTCTTCACTCTTCACTAAAACAAAGTAGTAATCAATGATTTGCCTCATTCCAATCCCTTCATCGAAGAAATGATGATATAGATGCGTCAGCTGATAAATCACGTTGAATGCTGCCGTTGGTATAGCGATTTCTCCAATACCGTCTGGCAGGCTATCAACATTCGAGCACTGCAAATCAGCATTCCGCTTGAACCACTTCTGCAATCTGGCATTATAAACCGGATTGTTCATGATGCCAGGGAAGAAATGTAGTTCCACAGGAACACCATCTAAAGAAGTCTCCAAATGATGGTATCTTATATCCTCACCAATTTCAAAATGTTTCTTGGCATATTCCGTTATCTGTTCACGGCTTGCATTCACCCAAACATCAATATCCCCAGGATTACGAGAATACGCATTTGGATACATCAAAGCATTCCCTTGTCCTTTCAGGATGCAGCACCTAAGTCCATTTTCTCTAAGCATAGAATAGAGCTTGCTTGCAACCACATTCACCTTCATGTTCTGTCGGCGAATTTGTTGCGCAGCTCCCATCCAAGTTATCAGTAAGTCTCTTTCTATCGGATTTTTCTTTAACTCTTCAGAATATTCCTTACCCAATCGCTCGATACAGTCAAAACAAAAGCCAAGAAGAGATTGCTTGGAAGCAAAGGTGTATAGTTGTTGCCAATTTATATCGACTACAACATGATTTATATCCACCTTGTTTCCAAGGCAATATTTTAGAAATGCAAAAGTCATTAAAAGTTCTATTTTCCAAACTTCTCACAAGCCACTTTATACGTATCAAGACTTCCGATATCAAATCTACCTGCAGTCATTTTCCACGCATGCATCTCCACCTGCTCCACCATGTAATGAGCGAGATTACCAGGGGCATCCTTGCCACAACCATTCTCCACGGAATGTCTTACTTTATCCAAGTCCTTCTTCTTGTAGATATAGAATGGTGGCACTGCCCAATGACTCTTAGGCTCCAGAGGCTTCTCCTCCATGTTCAACACCTTGTCGTTGTCATCCAGAACGATCACACCTGTACGCTGCAACTTCTCGATGCTCGGCTGCTCATGACACATGATGCATGAAGTACCCTTTGCCTTGGCGAAATCCACAAACTCCTGGAAACTGAAGAAGAGGATGTTATCGGCTGCTACCACCAACATGTCATCATCTATCTTCAACTTGTCCATCGCAAACAGCAAATCACACACGGCACCCAGTCTTGTGTCATTCGTCTCCGTACCGTCATCCACTATCGTAACAGGCTTCGTATAACTCTGTTTTGATGCCCACTCCTCAAAGATTCCGGCAAACTTATGGTTCGTGATGATGATGTGCTCATCAATCTCCGGAATCTTATCAATATCATCGAGCATTCTGCCCAATATCGTATTCTCACCAATCTTCAACAATGGCTTTGGAAAGTTCTTTGTCAACTCACCCAATCTTGTGGCATATCCTGCCGCTATCACTATATTCTTCATCGCTATCTCTAAATAAATATAAGCGAGAATGTCAACTCAACATTCAACACTTAACATTCAACATTATTAAATAAATCTCGCTCCGTCATCCGGCTTCACCCAGAATACCTTGAAGGTCTTCTCATACTCAGGGAACTTTTCCAGATATTGACGGGTCAACTCCTTCTCTACATTCTCCTTACAAGCAGGATTTACCAGTGCGATGCAAGCCCCTTTGAAACCAGCCCCAGAGAATCTGCCACCATATACGCCCTCCAAACTGCGCATAATCTCATAGATGGCTATCAACTCAGGCGAACCACACTCATAGTTATGGATAGAAGACTCGCAAGAGTCAAAGCACAACTTTCCGAATAGTTCCAGATTACCTGTCTCCCAAGCCGTCACACCCTGTCTTACCCTGCGATACTCCGAGTAGAAATGCTCGGCTCTGCGGGCAAAGCGGGCAGGCATTCTGTCTTTACATGCCTCATACGACTCCTTAGGAATATCTCTCAGGAAAGTCTTGTTAAACTCCTTCAATGGCTGGTTCTGATACGCCAGCACATTCCATGCAGCCGTCTTGCACTCATATACACGAAGATTGTAATCACTATTCACCAGACTTCTCGTCAGTCCTGAGAAGAAGATACCAATCTCGAAATCCTTCATCTCCGGATTTCTTCTGATGATGCGATAATCGTCCGAATCACAATCCAGAAACAATAGACCATCCTTCTTACCCAAGGCGATGCATGCTTGATCCAACAAACCGTTGTTCAGTCCGATATACTCTCGCTCCGCCTCCGAAGCAATCTTCACCACCTCAAAAGGCTGAAGCATGATATCATTTGCCTTGGCAAAAGCCATTACATAGGCGATAAGTACGGCAGCACTGGATGACAATCCTCCTACTGGCAACGAACCCTGTACCACGCCATTGATACCCTTCTTCAGGTCAAAACGTTTCTTCAGTGCGTATTTGGCACCTCTGGCATAGTCGCCCCAGTGCATCTCTCTTACCAGCGTTCCTTTAGTAATGTCAAAATCAACAACACCATCAAAGGTGCGTGACTCCAAGTGTACCTTGCCATCCTCATTCGGAGTAAACCACAAATCCACACCCTTGTTGATAGCAAAACCTGTCACGATACCATGCTGATGATCCACATGAGCGCCCAACGGACAAACCCGATAAGGCGAAAAAATATGATATTGAAATTCCATACGATATTTATTTAATAGATTAGCTTTAAGTAGTCTGCTAATTATTAAGTGTTAATTATCAATTATTAATTATCAATTGTAGTATTCCTTGTACCACTCTGCGAAGGCTCTCAGTCCCTCTCTCAACGGAGTAGCTGGCTTATACCCGAAGTCCTCCTCCAGCGGAGCAGTATCAGCATAAGTCACAGGCACATCGCCCGGCTGCATCGCTACCAGTTCCTTATGTGCCTCAAAGTCATAGTCCTCAGGCAGCACACCGGCACGAATCAGTTCCTCCTGCAGGATGCTTACAAACTCCAGCAGATTCTCAGGATGCGAGTTGCCGATATTGTAAACCTTATATGGAGGGATAGGCAAACCGTCCTCACCATTCTGCTTCTCAGGCGCATGCTGCATCACTCTCATGATACCCTCTACGATGTCATCCACGTAAGTGAAGTCACGCTTGCAGTTACCATAGTTGAAAATCTTGATGGTATCACCCTTCACCAGTTTATTGGTAAAGCCGAAGTACGCCATGTCCGGTCTTCCCGCAGGTCCATACACCGTAAAGAATCTCAAACCTGTACTTGGAATATTGTAAAGCTTTGAATAGGCATGCGCCATCAGCTCGTTGCTCTTCTTCGTAGCAGCATAAAGGCTCACAGGGTTATCCACCTTATCATCGGTAGAATAAGGCACCTTCTTGTTGCTTCCATAAACAGAAGATGAAGAAGCATAAACCAGATGCTCCACCTCATGATGACGGCAAGCCTCCAGGATATTATAGAAACCTATCAGATTACTCTGGACATAAGCATCCGGATTCGTGATAGAATATCTCACGCCAGCCTGGGCAGCCAGATTCACTACCACCTTTGGCTGATGCTCCTCAAAGAGCTTGTCCATCACCGCCTTGTCAGCGATGCTGCCATATACCATGGTAAAGCCCTCAAACTCCTGCAACTTGCGAAGTCTCTCCTCCTTGATATGCACATCATAGTAGTCATTCATATTGTCAATACCCACTACCTTGACATCCTTCACTTCCTTCAACAGTCTCAAAGCCAGGTTGCTGCCGATAAAGCCGGCAGCACCTGTCACGAGGATCGTCTTCCCCGCTAAATCAACATTATATTGTACCATAACTTAGTCTCTTCTAAAAATATCACGTGTATAAACCTTCTCCTTAGCATCATCCAGACAGGCATCATAGCGGTTGGCAATAATCGCCTGGCTCTGCGCCTTGAACTGCTCCAAGTCATTCACCACCTTGCTGCCGAAGAAGGTACTGCCATCTTCCAGAGTAGGCTCATAGATAATCACCTCGGCACCCTTTGCCTTGATGCGCTTCATGATGCCCTGGATGGCACTCTGGCGGAAGTTATCGCTGTTACTCTTCATCGTCAGGCGATACACACCAATCACACACTCATGCTCCTTACCTGCATCATAGCTGCTGTTCTCGTTGTAATACCCCGCCTTTCTCAACACCGCATCAGCGATATAGTCCTTGCGGGTACGGTTACTCTCCACAATCGCCTCAATCAGGTTCTCAGGCACATCAGCATAGTTTGCCAACAGCTGCTTGGTATCCTTAGGCAGACAGTAACCGCCATAGCCGAAGCTAGGATTGTTGTAATGGGTACCGATGCGAGGATCCAGGCCCACGCCGTCGATGATAGCCTCAGAATCCAGTCCCTTCATCTCAGCATAAGTATCCAGCTCGTTGAAGTAGCTCACTCTCAGAGCAAGATAAGTATTGGCGAAGAGCTTCACAGCCTCAGCCTCCTTCATGCCCATAAACAGTGTATCGATGTTCTCCTTGATAGCACCCTCCTGCAGCAAAGCCGCAAAAGTCTTGGCAGCCTCCTTCAGCATCTCCACATCCGTCACACTCCTGATAGCCTCATTCTCCTCAGCAAATTCAGGGCGGTCGATAATCTTAGGATAACCCACGATGATGCGGCTAGGATAGAGATTATCATAGAGAGCCTTGCTCTCACGAAGGAACTCCGGAGAGAAGAGCAGGTTGAATTTCTTCACGCCCTTCTTGGCATACTTCAGATAGAGACTACGGGTATAACCCACAGGGATGGTACTCTTGATCACCATCACAGCATCAGGATTCACCTCCAAAACCAGGTCGATGACCTCCTCCACGTGCGAAGTATCGAAGTAGTTCTTCACCGGGTCGTAATTGGTAGGAGCAGCAATCACCACGAAGTCTGCATCCTTGTAAGCCGCCTTGCCATCCAATGTTGCCACCAGATTCAGCGGCTTCTCTGCCAGATACTTCTCGATATAATCATCCTGAATAGGAGAAATCTTGTTATTCAGTTTCTCCACCTTCTCAGGGACAACATCTACTGCACTCACATGATGGTGCTGAGATAGCAAGGTTGCTATACTCAGACCTACGTAGCCAGTGCCGGCTACAGCGATTCTTAAATTCTTAAAATCTTTCATTTTTCAAATAATGAATGTTAATGATATTATACTGAACACCATGAATCTTCATAGAGTTCAATAACATGATAATAAAATAGTTAGAGTTCTAACCTGTTTAAATTTCTATGATTTTTTATCCGTGTCCTTTGTGCTATCCTAACTAATTTCAGACGCAGTTCTTCAACTTCTTACCACAAATATTAGCAGAAATCTAGAGTTTCTTTACTCTTTTGAAAGTTGTTCGAACATTTCAATATGCTGATCTACAACTCTTGAAATGTCATAGTTCTCTATCACTTTCTTCAAAGCCTTGGATTTCATTTCCGCAGCTTTCTTCGGATGACGATATAACCAGAGAACCTTTTCTGCGGCATCTTGCGGATTATCCATTTCCACCAACAGACCATCAACACCATCATCTACCAATGTAGGGATGGCATCTATCCTGGTAGCAATCACATTCTTCTCAGCTGCCATATACTCAACAACAGCCAATCCGAATCCTTCCCACCTTGACAAGAGCATCGCCACATCAAATACTTTAAGATAGCTATATGGCTCATCGGTCCAACCGGTTATTACAAGTTTCAAACCATTTTCTTTGGCAAATGCCTTGATGTCTTCCTCTTCTTCACCACTTCCAACTATGATAAAAGCAGAGTTAGGAATCTCATCATGTATCAATTTTGCTGCACGGATAAACACATCTGGCGCCTTCTGTGGAGAAAGTCTTCCTATCATACCTACCACAAAGGCATCTTCCGCAATGCCCAATTCCCTTCTAGACTTAGCTGAGGCATTCCTCACAGCACTCACATCAATACCATTCGGAATCAAAGCAAGCTTATCATCCTTAGCAATGTGTTCACGCTCTGCCGAAGCCTTTTCAGCCTTAGAGATACAAACAATCTTGTCTGTGCAAGGAGATAAGATTTTCTCCAAGCACAGATATATTATACTTTTCAGTTTCATCTGATTAAAATTTACTTGATGTTAAAAGCCCAACCATGAGGATTGTAAACAACCTTACAATGCAAGCCTATGGCTGCCATACGTCCTAAGCCACCAGCAAAACTGCTATGACAATACAGGATGTCAGGATTAACCTTTTTGATTTCACGGCGAATGGCTCTGACTTTAGCAATCACTTTCAAAGGAGAGAATGATTGCATAAGATCCATTTGCTTCACACCATCCACCATCTTGCTATATGTACTTTCGTCATAATTTCGAGAACAGATGAAATACTGCTTAATTCCCTTTTTCTCCAATCGTGGCAGGAGCATCTGGAGATAACGCTCTACACCTCCTGCACATTCTGCTATATGCAAAATTCTCATATATTTTTTATCTAAATAATTCTCTTGCTAATTTCTCCAACTTTGTAAACTTATATAGGCTATAAACAAGTGTAATAACACATAAAACCGTTAGTATATTCATAACCCACAATGGTACAAAGTATCTTAATAGAAGTATTATCAATAATGTAAACAGGCATAATCCTATTATACTATAGGTTGTCTTTTGAAAGTATTTTTCTTGCTTACACCAATATTCATATTCATAAGGAACATGTTGTATAGGCTGATAAATCTCAGCAAAAAATGTCCCAGAGACATCACTAATAAGGTTCACGGAAAACGCTTGCTCATTATACTTCAGAGGAAACACTTCCTTAAGACATTCCCTACCCAGTGTACAAAATTGTTCTGCCTTCCTCGTATCATACGAACAGTAATCTATCATATAATTCTGTTTTCTATCCCAATAATACCAAACATTATTGATGTCATTACAAATGCTTTCCAACTGTTTTGCTGTAAACTTTGACGCAGGATAATCTTGCCCAGACATAATGCACGGATAAGCATAATGTCCCAGTTTATCCATCAAGTCATGGAATTTGAAAACGTATTCGGCTTCATCCTTCTTTGTACCTTTTGTTATAGAAAAATAAGTCTTAGCAGAAGATAAAAACTTAAAATAGTTACTCAATCGATGCATGAAAGGTTGCATAACAAAGTGGTATCTTTCTATCACAGTTGCCCCGACATGTTGATTGTCCAAAAACAAAATGATAAATCCTCCGGTTAATAAAGCTGTAATGATAGATACTATTATTGAAACTTGCTCTTCCATAGCAGCATGATATGAAGTCATTGCTTTATCAAGACAAAAACGAATCAAACCATCAATCATCACTTTATCTCTTAACTTCCCCCACCATCTTCTTCACCAACATTCTGAATTGCTTATAGATACCCAACTGTAACATTAAGATTCTAATATGCTTTTCCATCCTGGTTCTGAAAGTAACAGGAAAGTATTTATTGAAACACTCCTTAGGTGAAAGGTTGTCTAAGTCTTCAAAGAATGCTTGGCGCTTTGTATTGTTCTTAGGCTGAGCAGTCAACTCATGTACACCAGCTATCAGCCTATCAACACCTACCTCTTTTATATAGGCATCAGCTTTTATAGCTTTCATGATTTCTTCAGCCTTGGCTGAATGAACAAGAACTTTAGTTACACCTTTATCATTATCCAACTCCTTACTATACTGATACACCTCGAAGCAGTCCCATATAGAAAAGTCTGTCACACGATATTGCTTCTTGAATCTACAAGCATAACAACTTGGTCGTACATTGATGCCAGAGAAGAACGAGCGAAGCCAAGGATCGGTATCAATACCTGCATGATAAGATCCTTTCGCTGAGTCGAAACTCATATTCGAGTACTTATACCCATAGAATTTCTTATCTCTAAACTTCAGATTCTTTAAGTCTTCTCCGTATGTCAAGGATTGATATTCTATATATTTACGAAGCACTTTCGGTGAAGGTACGGCTCTACAAACTACATCAACAATAATCAAATTATCGTATGGCTTTCTTAGATAAGATACCAAACCTTCCATCTGGCAGGGAGTACCGCTGAAACATACTAAACGGCCTTGCTTCAAAAATTCCTTAGCCTGTTGATAAGTATCACCTATCAGACTCTGTACATACTTGCTATTTCGGAACTTCCATAGTTCATCCTCACTTTCGATATAGATATGTCTTGCCTCATTATGTTTGTTGAGAGCAGCTCCGAAAACTACGCCACCTTGTTTTAATACATACTTGGCTATAGCAGTATATGCTCCACCCGATGTACTTTCCGCAAGAACCTTAGCATCTTTGTTTTGAAGCAGATAACCTTTCTGAGGCTTTTCCTCCTCAGGTTTAACATTTATAATTGGACACACCTTCTCACACAGATGGCAATCTATGCAAGAATCCGTATTCACCTGGGGATAACGGAATCCTTCCTTATCCTCTACCATTGAGATGCAATGTTTTGGGCACGCGTTTTCACATGCCCAACAGCCACAGCAATCCTTTTTATCTTTAATCTCTATCATATTTGATACCAGATTTATCTAATGCATCAAAAACAAAGTTCTTAGTAAACTGGCGTAATTCCGCCAACTTCTCATGAACCTTACCATAATCAATATCCAACTGTAACATGCCATTTGGATTTTCATCACCCTTCAACAAGCGTTTCTCTTCACCCACCAAAGAGAGCAAGGAATAGATACGCCCATTGGTTGAAACAATACTATCGTTGTTATATCTGCGGAAAGTGAAGAACTTCTTGGCATGAAGCATGGAGAATACAGAGCAATGGAATGAATCAGTAAACACATACTCAGCATCACGAATCAATCTAATAAACTCCTTCGGACCAACATTATATGGAGCCTCATCCGGGAAATTCTCATCACTGGCAATAAACTCATCACAATGCTGCAACTGTACAATCTTATACCCCGTCAAAGCCTTTACCTTCTTGACAAACTCACGCTGAACTGGATTATTACCTAAGAAATAGCAGAGCAGATACTTCTCCTTTACGAATCGCTCCTTACTGATACCTTCACCCCATTCCTCAGCTGTAAACAAAATCGTAGGATCACATACCACAGGTACATCTCTTCCTATCAAATTCTTGATAAGTTTTTGACCACTTACCTCACGAACAGAACAGTAATCGATACGAGGCAGGAACTCCTTAGCTAACTTTGCCTGTGCAGAAGGCAATTGAGATATACCAAAACTTGTTGCAAGTGCCATCTTTGGCACCTCTCTTGGCACAAAGTTCAAGGTATAATAGTTGGCTGCAATATTGGAAGGCAACCATAGCTGATCACTACCAACTACAAACATCTGATAGTCATGAGCTGCCTTCCCCAATTCTGCAAAAGAACCATAACGCTTCGATAGATGAAATTCATGCTGAGCGAAGGTATCAAACATATTATATCGCACCACAAGATGAGAAGCATAAGTATGATTACTTTTCTTAGCTATCACCTTCTTTACCGTGGCCCATTTATCCTTGATAGTATTGGTATCAAATATCTTACTCAAAAAGTACTTATACTTTGCCTTGTTGATTTCACCCTTCAAACCATCAATCATGATGGTCTCATTAGGAACATGAATATCATCAAAGAACTTCTGAGTGGCAAAAGCCTGGAGCTGACTTCCATAATTAGGCTGGAAGTAGCAAGTTACAAGTGCTATTTTATTTTTAGTCATATTTTTCATGTTTTTGTGAAACTACATAATAAAATCAACTTTTCCAATAATATAAATAATATCTTTACTTGCATATTGGACTTTAGATATCCTCTTACCATATGAATTTAGATATCTTACATTACCCTTAGTTTGCAGTGATATTTTTCTTTTTTTCTTAGACCATACTGCAGTAATACATTTACCGTCTGGACGTACCCAATTTACTCTATACAAATCATTATATTGTTCAACAAGAGGTCTTGTACTCCCATTAGGGCATAATGAGACTAAAGTTTTATATGTATAATAAGCAGGCTTGGGACTTAAATCAGCATGAATTATTCCAAAATGATCTTCTTTATATGAAATGTCATTTTCCCGAGAACGCAGATTATACCAATAGACACGATCTACACCATAGGCAAAAGACAACAGGAATATTCGAGGAAGTCGACTTGCCTGTTCTTCTTCCGTTCTCCATTTTTCTCCGTTCTTTGCCGTATGCATACCACATTCTGTTATCCATATAGGTTTTGCCCATCCATATTTGTCCATCTTCCTTTTGATACGTTTTAATACCACCGGAATTAGCTCAGGTTCTAAATAACAATGGATATTCATTATATCGAAATATTTATATCCACCATGAACACAAATAGTGTCTAAGAAACCGTTTTTATCAGAAGCAAGACCCGAAAAAAGAACCTTTGTAGATGGAGATATTGATTTTATATACTTATAAAAATCAGGCAGCTTTGACATATACCCAGCTCCGCTTGCAGAATAATCAAAAGTTTTCTTTCGCTTTCCGCTAGAATCATAAGTAATAGAGACAGGATATAAGTCCGCTTCATTCATCAACTCCCAAGTGCTGGCATCCTTTCCATATTTTTCTAAAGTATATTTTAGATATTTATGATACCCGCTTACATTCACCCATGCTGGTTTTGCAGCAATGGTTCTATCTAATATTGGCAAAAGCTCAATATCACACGCCTTCAAGGTGTCAATTACCGTATCCCATATTTTTGTATGCCACCCATTGCTATCTTTCTTTATTTGAGAAGCAGCAAAATCAAGTCGAACAGAATTGATTCCAATGCTTTTCATGATAGCCACTTCCTTTGCCAAATAAGGAAAATCCGATTTTTCTTTAGTTAGATGGCTGATTATTCCATAAGGATTTTCCAGTCTATTTGAACACGGAAATATTGGTGTATCGTTTATAGAAGATAAACAACTACAAAATGGTAGGCATAATAAAGTGAATAAAAACAAAAAATGATTCTTCATTACATGTTCACAAATTCCCGAAAGAAAGCCTTTCTACGAGAGTCAAGCATAGACTTCTCATATTTCTTCGATTCTTCAAAATTCTTTTTAGACTGCTCTGACAGATGGTCTTGAATATCAATTAATAATGATGACATCTTATTATAATCTCCACAGTCAAATATATAATCATTATCTATCAATTCATAATTTCCACCAGTATTGGAACACATAACAGGAAGTCCCCTGCTCATTGCTTCTATAATTGCACGGCACAATCCTTCCTGAAAGCTAGGTTGAATATATAAATCTAAAGAATCAAGCCATTCAAATACTTTGGAATGTGGAACAGCACCTATTACCTTAACCTCGTCTTTCACACCCAATGATTCTGCTAACTTAATTAACTCTTGACCTGTTCCCATACCTAGCAATTCATATCTAAAATTATTATAGCCTTGTCTTTTTAACTCAGCAAGAGCTTTTATTACCAAATACTGCCCTTTCCATTTTACATCCAAGAAAGCAGCAGTTCCCAAAACAAGAGTATCAGAAGATTGTCTATTTTGGATTTTCTTCAATCTCTTGGTTAATATAGAATCGTCGAGGGTTGATAATTGAACATTAGATACTCCTATCATTTTGCCAGAAGCACATGGATAACGTTTCTGAAGGGCCTCACTTGTAACATAAGTAGCCTGTACTGCATCACGAGCCATCAAACGATAATCATTTTCAACTTTATTTGCTATAATTCGTCCTATAAGGCTATGATGCGAAAAACTTTCATAGGCAAAACCAGTTGCCTCAAACAAATACGGCTTGTGATATTTTATGCAAGCATCATATGCAACTCTAGTATAATGGCTGCCTGATCTTATAAAACATTTATCGGCCTTCTGTACTTCAGCAAATATTACTTTTTTTATTTCTTTATAAATAAAAGGGTTAAGCATTGATAATTTTGATTCAGTAAAATCAACAAGAGGAACTATTCGTATTCTTGAATCATCTAACACTTTATTGAATTTTTGCAAAGCATATTCCTTAGTATATATTTTTCGCTCGCGTCTAAGCAAGATAGTCAACGAATCTGCCAAATCCACATATCTTTTCCACACATCATCATTGAAGTTAGGATCTGTATACCAATTACCTTCAGTATCCTGCTTCAGGCGAGAGCCTCCTTGTATAAAAAGTATTTTCATTTCGTTATCTTATTTATAATTTCAACATATTTATCAGTAAACGTTTCCAAGTCAAAGAGCGTTCTGGAATGTTTAAAACTATAGTTACCCATAGCATCCTTTTCTTCTTTGCTTAAATCTAGAAATCTCATAATAGCATCTGCCATACTCTTCTCGGAAGACGGGTTAAAAAGAAAGCCATTTTTTCCTTCTTTAACCATAATACTATTGTCACTCACATCACTAGCCAATACTGCCTTTCCACAGCATATTGCCTCAGAGATTGCATTGGAGAATCCTTCACGGAAAGAAGGAAGGCAAAAAACATCACAATAGTTGATTTTTTCTGCCACATCCGTAACCGATGGATGAAGTTCAATATAGTCTTGAAGATTTAAATCTTGAATTAGCTGCAAAACGCTTTCTTTGTATGTATCAACAACTCCATCCATACTTGCCTTCTCACCATACCATACAACTTTGAAACCCTTATAACTACAATCAACAACTTGTTTTAATGCGTGCACAAACCCTAAAGTATTCTTTTGTGGTAGAATTCGAGCAAATACACCAATTATCACTTTTGATTCTTGGTTGAGGAGTTCAGGCATCTGGCGGAACTTATTTACATCAGTATAGTTAGTGATAGCTGTTATCTTATATGCCATCAATGGCAAACGTTTTTTTAGGAAAGTTTCCTGAGAATAACTATTTGGTACGATGGCATCAACCCTTTTATAAAGCATATAGGACAACTTATCCCATTTTGTCTCTTTTATTGTCAAATTACGTTCACCAACAATTATATGACGTTTTAATCCCAATGTAGCCACAAGAGCTATTACATTGATTGCCGTACCAAATGAAATAATCACATCATTGGATGTAACAACCTTCTTGAAAAACTTACGTATATTAAGGAATGAACGTAACTTTCTACCACTCTTTGATGCCAAGTTTACACGATGTATCTTGTCGCTGTAAGAATACATGTCCTTTCTTGGACTAAAAGTAACAAGAGTTACATCATATCCTCTAGCCACAAGCTGCTCCATGATGATAATCATCTGTCGCTCCATACCACCCTTAGCAACAGAAGCTAAGAAGCTGTATATCTTTGTTTTGTTTTTTGTCATCTATTCTTTTTCGATTTTTCTAATGATTTTTGCAGGCACACCACCAACAATACTATAATCTGGTACATCTTTCACTACAACAGCATTCTGCGCTACAACCACATGATTACCAATAGTAATTCCACCTATGGCCTTTGCACCTGGTGTGAAAAAGACATGATTACCTATAACAGGTTTCTCTGTGGGGCCTTTCTGACCTAACAAAATACCACAATTAAAACTGCAATAATTACCTATTTTAGAAGCATTTAGAACTACCCCCCCCGAATTGGTATGAAGCAGCCTTAGTCCATAACCTGCTACATTTAAAGGAATGTCAATATGGTATTTTAATCCCAAACTACCTTTTCTTATACGATAATATGCTGCAAGTATTTTGTGGTAACCCCCGGAATTATTATAATGATATTCACAGTTTCGAAGGACTTTTAAATATCTATATACTTGAGCATTATTATTGCTCAAAATAAGATCTTTATAATATTTCCAAACGGATGTAATTTTATTGGCTTTGGCATCCTCTTGGAGATAAAACAGTAATTGTTCTTTAGTTTTTATCATCACTTTTCGAAGAAATTGATTTTAAAAAGTCACACAACACTTTACTTTGTGAACGATAATCAAAGTTTTCACGACATGTTTTCTTACCCTTAACACCAACTGTTCGGGCTTCATCTAAATGATTGAAAACATTAACAATGGCTGAAGCCAAAGCGTCATTATTCTCCGATTCCACAATATAAGCATTATCACCTGCCTTTAAATAATTCATAGCTTCTCCGACATTAGTTATGATAACAGGTTTTGAAGCTGCCATATATTCACCAAGTTTTGTGGAGAAACAGTACTTATTTTGTTGTGTACGGTATTTATTAATAATTACCAATGAGGCATGAGAAAGCTTGTCACGTAATTCTTCATCAGTAAGATAACCAGTGAAAATCAACTTATCTTGTAAATTGTATTTTTCTATCAAGCCTAATATTTCACGCTTGTGAGGTGACTTTTCGATTTTACCGGTTGATATAAATTTGATAGGTTGCTCCAATTTCTGACATGCTTTTCCAAAAGCCTCAAAGACACCCAAGATTCCATCCTTTTGCTCTTTCAATGTTCCAGAATGGAATATGTATGGAATTGTTTCTTCTGAAGATTTATCTTCCAATTCATATTTGTTAAAATCAACCATTATTGGGACTTTGACGATTTCACATTGAGGATTACAATATGATTTGGCAAGTTCACCCAAAGTGTCTGATATAACAACAACACCATCCAAAAGAGGGAATTGTTTGCTTAATACAATTTTTCTATTCTTAATAGCTTGCGGTGTTTCTTCTTTTGTTCCATATGGTAATTCACAAAGATCTCTTACTACATAAGCACCTTTTGCTTTCACCATACTAAAAAGACGCAAGGTAAAAGAAACATCAGATCCACAATACCAAAATATGATGTCCCCTTTTTTAATCGACTTATTGAGATATTTTAAAGCTGAAAACTTATCCCAATAATCAAGAGCTTTTCTAACAAACGGGTTATTGTGTCTTATAGGCGTATTGCCCATATATGAATAATGTATTCCCTCTGATTCACCGTTAGCGGAGACACAAGCATCTCCCTTGGCAAATTCTTTAGGAAATCTTCTATAACAAACTATCTCACAGTCTATTCCCCCTAGCAGAATAGCTTTTGCATAACAACGAATGCGTTGAACCGCTGCCATTCCATAAGGGAAAGATTCCGGAGTAACAATATAAACTTTCATAACTAATATCTTATTTAAGATTTATTATTAACTTAATTTTACCGAGAAGTTTTTCAGACAGATAATGAAATATGACAGAAAGAATAATGCCACTAATTATCACTATCAAATATGAATTGATACCTATCTGTTTAGTAAATGCATTTAAATATACATTAAACAAGTATGATTCTAAAGATATCATACCAAACCAGGCAGTTATTTTTTTGAAGTAATTATCTTTTGATATTTTTTCAAGCAACCAAACTAAAATCGCTACAATCGGTATGGTTTGCAATACCTGAAAGGTATCATGGGAAGCTATCTTATGACATAAGAAGTAAGCTGGCAAGAAGCAAAGCAATACATACAAAACATTAATTTGCTTTTCTGATTTAACCAACGGAGTCAAAGCCATCCCCATAAAGAATGAAGTTGTTCTACATAAACAAAATGTAATGTTAGTCCAGATTTCATTATCATTACTTGTATGAAGCATTGATAAGCTTTGTGAGAGTATCGCAAGAATTACCCCCCCACAGCAATTTGCTTGATTATCAATGCATTTGATAATTTATAAAATAAGGGAGACAATAAATATAAAGGTATCAATAATGCCACATACCATGCTGACTGATGATGAGTCCAGAAAGAAAGTGTACTCAGATTGTAAAGCATCATGAACCAATCACCATTTGCCAAATAGTTTTTCAATGGTAGAATCGCCAATGAAATTACTATATATGGAACAAGTATTCTCAGATATCTTTTACAATACCATCTGCTAATATCATGCCTATTGCTCAGGTCAACTTTACTTAAACTAAAAGAAAGACCAATACCGGAAACACGTAGGAATATATCAACTCCAAAATTTCCATAACTGCAAATGCTTGATAGAAATGCCGGCATTGAAACTCCATAAGGATTTGCATGACATATTATAATCATTAATGTAGCAATTCCCATCAATTCTGATCGAAATTTAGAGAGGGAAGAGAAGTTTATTTTATATTTCATTTTACATCTGTACTAGCAATTATATATTACCAAAACTTAAACTATGTGGAACAATTCTTTCAATTGATCTATTCTTTCTTTTGCAGCTTCATCTATACCTGAATCTAGTCCTAAGACCGTCTTTTCTTTAAAATATGAAGAATCAATTTCTTCTAATTTTTCACGAGGAAATCTCTCACTTTCGGGATATAAAGATTTCTCATGCTTTAGAATTTGTTCCACGGAAAATGTTTTTTTTATAATTCTTGCTGGAGAACCGACCATTAAAGCATAAGGTGGAACCGATTTCGTCACAAGGCTACCAGCCGCAATAACAGCACCTCTCCCAATCGTGACACCGGCCAAAATTGTGACATTAGTACCAATCCAAACATCCTCATTAATGATAACATCTGCAGATTTATCATTAATGTGGGAATGTCCAAGAATAAGTTGAGGTATAGTTACAGTAGGTACATGGCTATTTGTTACTACCGTACATTGAGGTGCCAAAACTGAATATTTCTTGATGATTACTTTTTCGCCGGAACTACAAATAAACCTTGCACCAGATCGAATTTTTGCATAATCCTCAATGTACACGCTTTTAAGATTTCCACTAATAGGTGGCTCTATTTTTGCATATCGTCCACATTCTCCAAAGTCAGAAGAAACGGGGAAAGACTTTATTATCCAATGATATGCTCTTTTTATTTTTATAATATTATCTATTAATCCCATTTTTATAAATCCCTAGTATTCTATTTATTTTTAAATACACTTTTATTTCAAGCAAAGCCAACTTATACCATATGCATTCAAAGTCATTCCTATTATATATTCTTTTAGCATCATTTGGATATGCCAAATATGCTTTTTGATAGAAATGGTACATAACAACACGTTCCCAAAAAGAACCATTAGAGGGCACTAGATGGGTGAGATAATCCTCTGAGGAATCCTTTCGATAAGAAGAAGCTTCTTTTGAATCCTGATTATAAACCATTACAGGTTTAGAACTTGTAAAAAACGGATATAATTTCATTAATCTGAAATTATTCTCTGCATCTTCAAATCTTCTTAATTTCTCATCAAAAGGATTCTCTAATAAAACTTCCCTGCGGAACATAGCTGCGCCAGTTCGGCAAGTAAACTGTTTGGTTAAAAGCTTTTTAAATGGATTTGCACAGCGTCCAGTTTTCATCAAATAAGAATTGAGCAATCTAACACCATCAAATTCCGTATAAAAATTGGCAGAAAAACAAGAATAGTCAAGATGCCTTTGAGACAAATCAGCAAAATGGTTTAATGCGTCAGGCAGGAAGTAATCATCAGCGTCTATAAAAATAATCCATTCACCTTTTGCTTTTAGTACACCGAAATTTCGAGCTGAAGCTGGTCCTCCATTTATCTTATGGTATAAAACTATACGCTTGTCACCAATACTCTCTACTATCATACAAGAATTATCTGTAGATTCGTCATCTACAACAACTATCTCAAAATCTGAAAAATTCTTTTGATACAGTATTGAATCAATGGTTTTACGTATGCATTTTTCTTTATTGTAAAGAGGTATAATAACTGATATCATATTTAATAGTATATATTATGTTTTACGGAATCCCATATATAATAATAATAAGTAGTATCACGTAAAAACATCGTGATTAAATAGAAATAGCCTTGGATTATAATAATATACCAAGCCATCAACTTATATTTTAAGTGCAAAGACTTCAAACCATAAACGACAGCTACGGCATAGAAAATAGGCAATACTAATTGGAAAGGAATTCCAAAACGGCTGAAAACCGGAACACCTCCTGCAATATTACCAAATACAAGTCCTATGAAAGCTAACTCTAAGATTTTATCACTAGAATTATCTATCTTGTTGACTATGCGAAATTTATAATACAAAAAGAATGCAAAGCCATTAGCTATAAGTGTACGTATGTTGTAAAACAATGACGCACCAGATTCTTTCATCTCCGTTCCATCATTATTGAAAAAAGTATCAGCACCTGTGACATAATGATCATAGTAAGTTGAAAAAGCAGAATTATCAAAAAAACTTGCATAAGCTGCCAAGTTATTAAGTAAATCCATCCACCAACCTTGCATAAAAAAGAAAGACATTCCATAGATAACGAATGCCACGACTGGCTTTAAATTAATAGCAAGAACTATTGCATAGAGTAATATGCCAGCAATAACAGCTTTATGAAATCCAAATGCTAAAAACAAAAATAACAACGGATATACTAAACCACTTTTTATAGGATGACGGAAATCATATTTATCTTTCAACTTCAGATGCATGCCGATAGCAAGCAGAAACAGACTCAACGCCGGATAGAAAGAAATAAAGTTTGAACACATGAAACTAAGAAAATAGAAAATTGGAAGTATCCAATATGCATATTTCTTGTATGGTCGTATAAATGCACAGTAACTCGTGATTATTACAGCATCAGTAACAGTTACAATAGCATTAAAAGGCAAATCTAAAGACTTTCCTGCACGAAGCAAAAGATCAAAAAGCCAACCTTTTTGCATATCTTCATTATGAAGTATCGTCTTATAGGTATCTTCATAGTAATTAAAATCAATCAACCATCCATACCTCAACCCATAAGTTAATGTAAACGCAAGTATTGGCCAAAACATAATAAACCAATACTGCCTCGTTGACTTAACTTTTGACGATGCAACCTTATGGCCACAATAAATCCCTATCAGGATATTTATAAATGACAGAAAATTGTACATACTAAATTTTCGATAAGAAAGTTATTGACTTGTTACGCTGATTTGCTAAAATGTTATTAACCATATCCCAATCTATTGGTGTATCGATTATCTCCAATGCCTGTTCTAAGGAATAAACCATACGATTTTCAAGGTGGAACATTTTCAAGATAGATTCCAATCTACTTTGCCCTCTGCTCTGATTTGAGAGAATAACAAAAGGTATATTGAAATTAATAGAAAAAGCTGTTCCATGAAATGAGTCTGTTACCATTCGCTCAGCACGAACCAAACCTTCAAGCCAGAACTCAACAGACGGTACAGGATATTCTTGTCTATTGATGGAATATTCTTTTCCGAATCTTTTTGATAAAGCATCTACTATATTAGCTTTATCTGCATCTCTATCAAGAATATAAGAAACTAAAGCACATTTAGTTGAACATTCTATGTTTATCAAAGTCTTATATTCATCACGAGTAAGCAACATGGTCGGGTCGAGAACATGTTCAGAAGCTATACCTAAATTCTCTCTACATAGCTTAACTCCTGAATCTTCGCGAACAGAAATCGCATCAAACTTTTTGGCATAATGTAAACTTTCCTCTGTTTCCTTTTCATCCAATTCCCATTGATCAGTTCCAAATGATGCAGCATAAGCAAAGCGTTTGATATTCCATTTGTCAGCAAATGCTAAGAACATATCAGCAGGATTGTTACTTATATTTCTAAAATACCGAGCACGCCAAATCTGATCACTGCCTACAACAATAGCATCAAAATCTTTTGGATTTATATTTGCAACATCATAAAAAGAATAGATGTGTAAATGGCGTTCAATAAACTTTTTAGTATTTTGTTGTGCAAGTTGTTTCTTTTCCTGTTTTGCCTTTTCTATCCAAACAGTTCCTTTGTGTAACCCAAACAACTTCTTGATCAATCGAACTGGTAAAACCATTGCCATACGAAACAATGGTTGTTCATAATTTACTTGTCTGTCAAGAATCACAACCTTATGTCCCAAACGCTCTAATACAGTTTGAAGCGCATAAGCCTGTAATATTCCCCCATAGTTAATATGGACAGGGAGGGTTAATATTCCTATTCTCATTCTTTTATCCTCCAACAATTTATATTTCGATAAGTACCATTTGTTGTATCATCTCCCAGAAATATATACCCGGCGTCAGTGATATTTATACAATTGATACTTGTCGCATTGTTAAATTCTACAAGCCCCTTATATTCAAGAACTCCTTTTTCTTTTATATTATAAGCAGCTAATCCACGATCTCGATTATTCACAAACAAAGTATTACCATAACGGGCAATACGTGTTGGTGATACGTCTCCTTTTTTATTGGATGTTATATCAGACGAATTCATCAGATAGAGCGTTTTAGTGATATTATTTAAATCTGATATGTTCATCGATAAAATTCCACAAGCTTCAGGTATTTTTGAAACGTATGAAGGATGAGGAGCTATTGTGGCATAAGCATACGGATAATCAATAACAACATCATAGCAATAAATTGCATTCGAGAGATTCTTATATTTCCAACCTTCAAACTCATCTTCTTTTGCAATGAAAACGTTGTCCAAATCAGTTATATCCAAAATGAGAACGCCACGAGTATATTTACAGATGAAAGCATATACGCGCCCGTTATGTTCATAAATCTTTAAATTTTGTATATCTCTAAACTCTGACGGACGATAGGAATAAACAAGCTCAGGATTATCTGCATCCGCAATGTTATAAACATTCACCCCATCAAGTCCAGCTACAACAAGTCTATTGCCTTGAGTGGCCATTCCTGTAACAGGGTATTCCACATTGATGATTTTCTTTGGTTCTAATGTATTTTTGTCAATAACAGTAATTTTTCCTTTGTCATAAGAAACAGCATCAATATCAAAAGAACTATATCTAAAATCATCTATATAGATATTCGCCTTAGCTTTTGTAGCAGAAACTCCGATTGTTATATTGGTTATATTGGTTGCATCATTTGCTGTTGTACCCATTAATATCCAATCAGAACATTCTTTTGACCTATAATATAGTTTCTTACGTCCATTTTCATAAGTAGCCTTAATATTATACCAGACACCATTTGAGAAACTTTTCAGACCGGTACCATTATCTATAGACATAGCAAAAGAGTTTCCTGCAGGCGACAATGTTAAGCTATAAATTGAAGCAGAACCATTGCAAAACAATGGAATTTGTACATCACCCGTGAAAATATCATCAATTCTCACCCAAAAAGATATTTCGCCTCTCTGGGTACTATTATTCAATTGATGATTAATGATTGCTTTATCTCCAGTTGTCGTATTTACAGTAAATTTGCCACTATTGTTACCACTATTAGGACAATGTACTTCAGATATTGAATAATCAGCGTTTGTGGTATGAATGTAATTCGATTTTGAAACAAAATTAAATTTCAAATCAGAGAAAGTATTGTTACCTTCTGGAACTGCATTCCAATCCACTTCACAATAATCTCCAGCCGAATTCTCATATCGGTCTTTTAGTGCTGCCAACGCCTCTTCGCGGCTTGCATAATTTTTGCTGAAGATAGACAAATCTTTTCCACCAGACACTTTGAAAAGAATCACATTACTGTAGGATGTTGAAGATCTTTTATATGCCTTAAATATAAAAAGTTGATGAACCTTTGATAAATCACAAGATTGAAATGAAATCTTCTTAAAGAAAGAATTTACCGTTGAATTATTCGATAATTTGTTATTGACAATCTCGGAATTAGAAACCTTTTTTTCAAACCTCTCTGTAACTTGGGCATCATCCTGCTTATAAATTTTATAAGAAGTTCTATATCCGACATACAAATTATTACCTTTACGAACAATGGAACGTCCTTGCAAATTAGTATTTGTAACAAAAGGAGTATGCTCTTTCAAGAGTTTTGGATTAAGCTTGTCTGAATAATCAATTTTTCGAACACCTGTCGTTGTTACAGCATAAAGCGTATTTCCATCAATATAGAAATCATAATATGGCAATGCTGTAGGATGTGTATATGTGCTTAAATTCTTAAAATTAAAGCTCTCAAAAAAAGCATCACCTGCAACTTTACTCCCCCAATTGATTGCACTCAAGTCTGAAAAATTATCACCACAATCAAAAGTGATACTATCAACTCTTGATATACGTATGTTTAGTGAATCGGCCCCATTATGCACTATCATTCGTTTATAATCAGATTGGGCACAAACAGGAAGTACAGACATCCATAGACTATAGAGTATAATATCTTTTTTCTTCATTTTTACCAGCTTACATTATTTATTGAAACGTTTTTTTAAAAAATCAGATGCTTTAGATTTAAACATAATTCGCTCATGTTTGCTCAGCCCCACATAACTAATAAATATCAAACATGAAACCAGACATACAACACAATTTATCATGAATGAAATAAAATTCTCAGGCATAGACATCTGCATTATCATTGGAATCGCAGCAGCAAGTGCTGATACAATTAAGCAACGAAGTATGACTTTTAAAGAATAGTCTAAAGGCTTAAATTCTTTAATATACCGTGGTATCATTACCAATCGGGCTATAAGTCCTAAAATATCAACAACTAAAGCAATAATCATTGATGATACTGGCGAATAACCCAACCATAAGAATAAATAACATATAGGTAGATTAAACAAAAGTATTCCACCAACAACTATTTGATAGGTACGAATGTTACCTGTTGCATCTTGCGCATGTATCAATGTACGGGAGAAGCAATCAAGAATACTGATTATCAATGAGAATTGTACAAATACCGTAGCATAGGGAGGTACTTCTTTTAACCAAACATGTAGAATGTAATCAGCATTTACAAATATAGGCAAGGACAATACCAACATCATTAAGTAGGCAAAACGTGCTCCTTGATACACAAGCTTAAACATATAGTCATAATCACCTTTTGCGTATGACTGTGTAATCTGGGGCTTTACTGCTATCATAAAATTACTTGCAAAACCTTGAACAGCTTGCAGTACTTGATTTGACACTCCTTTTGCCGCATTGACAGCAGTACCAAAGAAGAGATTAAGTATCATATTTACACCTTGATTTTTTAGAATGGCAGAAGTATTGCCAAACAAATGCCAAAGTGAATAGTCGAACATTTTCTTTAAAAGTGGCTTGTCAATTACAAAATGATATTTGCACTCCTCGAAATTTCGCTTACAATATATTTGATAAACCAACCTGACTATAAACTGTATTACAAACAGCAAAAAAGCATAGAATATTAAACGATCGAAAGGCTGCCACATAATAACGAAACAAATTCCTAACTTTGCTAAGCCCTCAAAAATACTGACATAAGCAAAAGCGTTCATTCTTTCATGAGCTATAATCGCTGCATTATAAGGAATTGTAATGAGATTCATGCAGAAATTAAGCATCGAAAATTGAAAAACCCAATTTGCGGCAACTAATCGACCATCTGCAATTACCATGATATTATTTATATACCATAGTCCAATTGTTTCACACAAAACAGCTATAATTATGGCCAAAAGGACCTGGACGTTTACAGTTGTGGAAAACACAATATTTAAGCGTTCCTTATTTCCCTTTCCCATCTCAAAATTCAAAAATCGAGAAGCTGCACCAGAAAGAGCTGAACTAACAATGCCAAACATGGCGACAAAGCCACCGACAACATTGTAAATACCATAATCCGAAATTCCTAATGCACTTAGTATTACTCTACTCGTATAAAGTGACACCAGCATCAAGAATAACATTCTGAAATACAAGAATATTGTGTTCTTGGCAATACGTTTTGTTTTTTCTTTGTTTTCTAAATCAGACATATTTCAATTTATTATTTTATCATTACTTTATGAGTTGCACCGTCTTTTGTTCTCATTATATACAAGCCAGGACGTGAAACTACATTCTGTTTTACACCTTGTAAATCATAAATTATTGGATTTGATTGTTCTGATGAAACTGTTACATCATCTATCGAAGTTGCATTGTCATCTACTACTTGAACTTTAATCCTTGTGCTATTAACAATTATCGGATCTTCTTTCGTCTGGCTTCCACGAGAGTTCATAGTCATATACCACCTAAATGGAGATAAAGATTGATTTACAGAAGTTGGCTTTACTAAACAACCATTACTTAGATAATACAAATTTTTAGAGCGCAAATCTCCTAACGTTTCATAATTACCAGTAAATACATATTTAATTTCTACAGATGAACAATCCACAGAAAAAGATTCTGTTGCATACAAAACAGCATCGTTTACATAAATTTCCTTTTTCCCTATAGTTTTTGCCTTAACCAAATATGGATAATTTGGTAATAATATATCATTTTTGTCAGCCTTGCGAATCTCTAAAACCGTTCTATCAAAAATACCGTCATTATTATCATCATACTGATGAAAATTATTTATTAATGCAAATTCCAGTTCGTCATAAGCCGAACACTTCAATTCAAAAGGAACATAGAAGGCTTGCCAATTCGTATCAGAAAATGTTCGAACATAAGTAATATTACAATGCTCTATATCACTTCCATTTTCATATGAAAGACAATTATCATCATTTATTAAAATATCATGATAGTCAAATTCCTTCTTTTCTTCATTAAGAGTATACTTTCTTATGTTACTCAAAGGATAACTTACCTCAACATTGTTCGATTTTACTATGAGGTTTCCGTTGTGATAACTTATTTTAGGCTGTTCTTCAAATGGATATTGAACAACTTCACCTTGTTTTTTATGTATAGAAAGCACTTTTGTCTGAGCTGCTAACAAACAAGGAATCATTATTAAATATAAACTGTATATATATCTTTTCATTGTTGACAAATAATGATAAATCACCGTTAGAACGTAACTACAGATTTTCTGCAATTATCACATCTAACATTAAAAAATCATATTATTAGTTGGTGATGCAAGAGCCATCAATTAACTTGCATACACCTTTTTGTTCGAGTTATTATTACATGGAACCTGGAACATGAAGTTTTGCTCAACTTCCAGTTGTTGGAATAATGTATTTTTTCAAACTCCTTGATTCTCTGCTCCTCCCTCAATGAGCAAACAACCAGTTGTCCATTCTTCTCGGTTACGATATAGCCATTCAAGCTTAGAACTACTATCTTGCTTTCTTCTGCTGCATGAACTATACAATGCTTGCATTCATGTAATCGGATATCCTTGCCTACGCTGCCGCGATATAGCCATAGCCTGTTTCCGGACGGCTTGGCTTGATACCGATAGTAACGATGGCGTTCTTATCGGAAGTATAGCTCAATGCCTTGCTGAGCACTCGCTGATACTCCGAGGTATTAATGACCAGGGCATCGGATGGTGTCACCACGATGTTGGCATCAGGATGCTTCTTCTGGATCTTCCAGCAGGCATAAGCAATACATGGAGCGGTATTGCGAGCCTCCGGCTCTGCTAATATGTTATCTACTGGCATGTCAGGGATTTGCTCCTTGACTATGCGAATGTATTTCTCGTTTGTCACTACCCACATGTTCTCGACAGGACAGATTGGCTTCAATCTATCTACTGTCAATTGAATGAGGGAACGGCCCACGCCCATCACATCAATGAACTGCTTTGGGTAATCGGGGGTTGACATTGGCCAGAAGCGGCTGCCTACGCCGCCGGCCATGATTATGATTTGGATATCGTTGTAATTATGCATCATATTGTTATTTTATCCCTGAGTCTCCTTAAGGAGATATTTTTCTAAAATCATCCCTTCCTTCTTTATCATTACAGAAGGCTTCACCTTTCTCACCAAGCACCTTCTCAGAAGGAGGGGATATAACCAACTTATTATAGTCCATTATTGTAATACGACCTCAACTGCTTAAAGATTTCCTCCAAACAATCAGCCATGCAATTCGCATCCTCCAACTGATCACATAGATATGTTGCTTGAGGCTCAGGATTGTTACTTCGAATTATTGTTTTCAAAGCCTCGACAATAATCTTCTTTTGAGCTGATTCGTTAATGTTTATATTGTAAGTCATAACAGCATGCTATTCCATGAATTTGAGCCATTCTTTTCCATTAATAAAATCCATTTTATATGCGCTCTACTTTCATTTTTTTTATTGTATCCTCCATTTTTCTTAATACTTCTAAGGATGCTTTAATCTCTTTCGCTGATAAATCAGGCAATCCTTGATGTCCATGAGATGATTGGTGTAGAGCAACCTTTTGATAGATAGTCATTGCCTGCAATTGTTCAGCTAATTTATCCACGCCATCATTAGAATCATTGAATTTAGCAATAACATTATTAATTTTATTAAGTTGATTATCAAGAGGAACATCTTTCAAAATAGAAATAATAGATTTAATCAAGTCATTATATGTCTCTATCCTGTTTCCTGCAACATGAAAACTTCTATTTGAGCATTTCTTCTGAATATCAACAAGCAAATTTGAAAGTTCTTCTTTAGCTCCTGCCATTAATAATAATGTATAACGATGAAGCAGAACTTCAAAATACTGTCGTACATCATTACCTATGCTGTGTATATGTTCTGGATGATTATTCAATTCTGTTTCAATGCGAGTAATTATATTTTCTGCAGAGATAGCATAAACTTTGTGGCTGTTATTATATTCATAAATTCCTTGTCTTAACCATAGTCTATTTCTTTTATCATCTTCTTTTAAAAAGAAATCACACAAATTATAAAAACTCGTATTATGCGTAAGTAAAATGACTTGAAACTCACCAAACTTTGTCACCAAATATTCGTACAAGAACATTCGATTGGCCACATCAAGACTAGTGAAAATATCATCGAGAACGAGGATTTTCTTACTTCTTCTTTCAGGGGGTGCAAATAATTGAATAGACTCTAAAGCCAATAACAGAGCTACCAAATTTAGCTTTGCCTCATTAAATAAAAGATTCAAATTATCATCACTAACGAGTTTTTGATTAAAATCTTGTATTACTATACGGTATGCTGCATTTTGGGAACTGGTAAGCGAAATATCCTCATAGAAGAATTTCTGTAATGAGAGATTGACTTCTGATAAAATACATAAATAAGATTCATCTGTAAGCTCAGTATCAATATTATGCTTTGCCAAGTAGAGTGATTTTAAAAAAACATCCAAATCTAAAAAACCATTGACTTTAATATCGTTACCATTAAGCATATAAACGTTATAATAATCTTTATTAAACGTTTCAAACGAAACCCCATTGATTTCTATAAGAGGCTCTGCTACAGATTTCTTATTCTTATATTCAATCAATATTTGACGACTAGCGTTTATTCGTTCCAATCCTTGATAACGAGCAGGAATACGTTCTTGTTCTATGCGTTCTTTATGAAATGCTAACTTTATAGCTTCATAAACAGAAGTTTTGCCTGATCCATTTTCTCCAAAACACAAAATGTTCATAGGCTTCCCTTCAGCTGTTTCGCCTCCAAAAACAACAGGATTTTCCCCAAAAGCTTTAAAATTTGAAATTGTCAACTTTCTCATTATCCTTTGCCATTTACAAAAAAATCCTCCAATACAGAGGAGATATGAGTTATCCTATCTAGAAATTTTTTATGAGTAAAACCAGAATTATCACTTGTTAAATTTCTAACCTCTTCTATCTTAGAATTGGAATACGACTTATAACGTTGAAGAATTGGCGTACTACGTTGGGGCATGTCCAATACTATACTGTTACCCAAACTATTAACTTCATCCTCTAAATCTTGATGATTCCAATCATTGGAGAGACTTTTAAGATCAACTGTTTTGATAATTTTATCGACCCTATAATTATCAATAGCAGTCTGCTTAGGAGAGCTAAGATAAAAAGCTAATAGAGTGAGGCCTTTCCTTAATCTCCCCGGATTATTCCACATCCACTCATCTACATTTTTTACTAGATAATTATCTATATCCTGCCCAGAAGCAACTTTATAGATAATATTGTATATTTCAAATTTAACTGACATTGTAGACCCTCGATAATAACAATATCGGAGAATCTTCTTAAGGAAAGATATCAGTTCCTCATCAGACGCAGTCTTGTGATAATAAATATAAACAACAAAAGCGTAAACAGGATTTTGGTTTGTATATGCATCCAAAATTTGAATCCACGCCGCCAAACGTGATGGCTCATTAAGTTTATTTCTATAATATTCTATCGCATCTAATGTATCTAGCAAGGAACTTAAGACATAACCATAATCACCTTTTTTAAATGGTGATTTATTGTCTTTTTGAAAGAATTCTCTTAAACGTTTTTCTGCAACTATTATGCCTTCCCGTCCTCTTATAATATGATAATAGTAGCGAAACAAATCATCAATCTTTATATTTAGATCTTCACACCGTGAATTGATTTCTTTCCACTTTCTTATGAACTCATCTCCCTTGCCAATAGTTAAAGACATTTGGTAAAGCTTAGCTTTAAAGATGTCAGCATCTTGTAAATCCATTCCTCGATTATTAATAGTTTCAAAAACCATCAAGGCATTTGAACGAGCCACATCCAAATCGTCGTCTTTTAACACAATTGGCAAGACATATACTTTACTGATAAAATAGTCAACAAATGACTTCTGCTTATCAATTGAAATTTTCATCAAATAGTCTTTTAAGAGCGCATAAATAGCATACCCATTGCAGACTACCTGTTTTGTACAACTCTTATAATTTAAATTTTCATTTTTATCAGAATATTGATCATATACAGCCTCATAATCATTCATGCTTTTTCTTAAAACTTCATCAATCTGCATTTGATCTTTTACCTCAAATACATCAGAAGAAATTTTACTAAGGTAATCAGATGTACTTTCTTCTTCGTATGATTCGACCTGAATCATTCTCTTTAGTCTGTTATTATTTGGTTGAAGGATGCATAAAGACTTCAGATAAAGCCATAAGGTTATTAATCTCTGCTGCCCATCTACGACTTCTGGTCTATCATCTTTTTCGCCTTCAGCCAAAACAATATTACCCAAGAAATATGAGTCCGTATTACTTTCAAACGCTTCCAATACATCATCATACAACTGTTTACATTCCTCCATGGTCCAAGAATAATGACGTTGGTATGATGGTATTATATATCTATCATCATTTGAGAATAATGATTTTAGATTCTTTTGTTCTGCCGATAAATATAATGCCATATTAGAATTTTATGTAACCATTAATATTTTCAAACACCCTCTGAATTGTCTTTATATAAAAGCTAATCAAGAGATGTTAAAAATGATTTGATTTAATATTTATTTTTGCAACAAGCGTGTACCGCTACCACCTGCTAATACTATTCCTTTCAGAATTTGGTCTGCAAGAGGTGCCCGCTGACATTTAAACAAGAATTGCTCATATAGTAGATAAACGCAGCAAATTGTTTATCAAAGCCTAAACTTTGAAAATAAGCTGAATGCCTGAATATGAATTCTTCTTTTGTAGTTGGTGCTTTCATCTTCTCGATTACTTATGAGTCTGCACGAAATTATCTATCAATTCTTTATAGTCAGATGCCATCTCTTTTGCCTCTTTTTTACACTTTTCGTTTTCCATTTGTAATTGTGCCAGTACATCTCTTGCTGTCTTTCGATCTTGCCAATATCCTATAAGTAATGGCGCGATAAAACATACCAATACAAAATATACTACGAAGAAATCGCCTAGCATATTAAGAGATGATAAATTTTTGATATTAATTTTCCAATAACCTACAATCGTAGCTATATCGACCCAATTACAATTAGACAAGTAACTTGAAACTTTATCGGATAGTACCATTTTTACTAAAATAGCTACTACAAAAGCTATGAATAGCATATAAATAGTATGTTTGAGGACAAAGCGACTATTGTACTTATAATGGTTGAGATCTTTTAAAGCTCTTTTACTATGAAAGAACGCAAAAATCAAGAAAATTACTAATATAAGGCATTCTAATAATACAGAATTGAAAAAGCAAAAGGGAAATAACAGTAGAATTATCCCCACTATAGGCAATCCTATATTTTTTAATAATCCAAAAAACAAACAACTGTTAGAACTTATCAATTGTGAGGGATATTCTTCTACAAATGGGATGTTTTTAAAGTAATATACCCAAAGTAGAGTAGTAAATGTCACAGACTGTAAAACCAAGAGTAAAACGAAGAATGCCCATCCTATACCTACCTTACAACATGCATCTATAGTCATCAGCAGTAAACCTACAAAAAAGAAATGTAACTCTATAAATAGAATTTCCTTTTTCTCCACTCGCTTTTTCTTTGTGTCTTTGTATTGTTCTATCAGTTCGTTTCCTTTGTTGAAAAAATTATAAGAGGTGTTTTGAGCCTTGCTTGCTATCTTTAGTAATTTCGACCGTTTTGCATCATCAAGTTTTGTTTCCCAATATCCCTTGTCATAAGCTCCATTATTGAGAAATTTGAATTTCTCAGAAATGTCTTCTTTTAAACTATCCAAACAATTCTTTAGGTAATTCTCCATGTCGTTATTAAAGGTAGTCAATAACTCCAGCAAGAAATTACTCTCATTATTGAATAGACACAATACAACTAATGTCAGAAGAACCCCTAAGAATGTTTGTGAATGCGAAAATAATTCACCTTCCATACTTTATGCAACATTAACTGGCACAGATAACTTTTGCAGATAGTGGAACGAGTCATCCAATATATCTGTAGTTTCCTTACTGTTGAAACTGCAAATTGCTGTTCTGGCATCAGCAGAATTCTCTCTTCTAAAAGATGTGCCAGCAATAGTAAAATGATTTAAACTAACTGGAACTGTAAGTTTGTAGAAGGATAATTGTCCACTATAAAGTGGTTCTTTAATTATATTCCATATTGGGGTGTCCTTTGATAACTCCGACAAATCTTTTTCTAAGATGACTGTCAACTTGCCACCTTTGTCAAAGAATGACTTTGTCGTTTCTAATAATGTTTCATAAGGCAAAAAGCCATTCCATTTATCGATTTTTTCTACATCTGTCTCTTCTGGTTTGGCCTTCCTTTTAAAGTCTTCTATTATATTCTTAGCCTCGTTTCTAAAGCCTGTAAACTTACCGCAGAACATTTTGACTTCTTCATTACGTAACATCGCAACTTGAAGGATGCCGTTTAGCACCATATCAGTATGCACCATAGTCTCATTAAAGAAGAACTCACCATTATTAGTGTTAATACTATTCTGCAACTTTTCTTGATAACTAAGAAAGTCTTCTATCGTAAAGAGTTTTGAATCCATTTCTTTATGAGTATTTGATGAATATTGATTGCGCAATTCAACATTCCATCAAATCATTATTAAAATTGTACCTCACTGTTTTGCGCTTGCCATTCATGACAAATGACAACAGCTAAATTCTTTTGTCTCTGAATATAAGAACGCTCAAATGGCTTTCTTATTGTATAGTTTGCTCTATCCTTTGAGTCCTCGATGTTCTACGGATATCGTAACTCGGTCACTGCTATTTGCTTTAATACTTTTTGTTTTTTCCGTTAAGTTATAAAAATGTGGTGATTTAACAAGATGCCTTCCGAATTTTACCTCAGAAGCTCGTGACCAAACAGATACTTTTCGTTCTTCTACAAGTTTAACCATAGGAGCTACGAATTGTGTAACTTGATCCACACGTCCTGTTACAAGAACAGTCCGTACCCTATGTCTTCTATTTCTTAATTCTGCAAGAGTTTTTGGGGCAATAACTGTATGTCTTAAATTTTCCAACTCCGCATTACACTTAATGAAGTCACACATAGCCAAAGAACTTGCCTTGAAAAGAATATTGGCAGTACCATCTGGTCCTGCAGGTATATCAGGTATATTAAGTGTAGAGATTCTGTCATTCTTATGAGCAATGATAGCTTTGCATTCCTCATTTTGGATTATCCACGCCCATACTCTATAGACATTATCCCTCCAAGTCGTAATAGGAATGGATGTGCAGATATGTGTGATGAAAGGAAGACAACTTTCATAGAAATCTTTCTTGTCTGCGGTATCTTTTGTGACATATTTCTCTCTTAATAGCATAATGTAAATTACACGATCCATGAGTTGCTTGATGGTACGGCATTGTTTCATCCAACCAATATAGACTCTCAATCTAGTCGTATTTGGTACATAGTGTATCAACCCAATTTCATCGAATGTCAAGTCTGTTATTCTTATTGTATTTTCCATTGTTTCACTAATTATTTTAACGTTTCGTACATTATCCGTAGTTCTTTCGTAGATTTCCAACAGCAATATGGCATATCAGATAATCCACCACATTCTTTATCATTATCCCCTTATCTTTGCAGTGTCTCTCGAAAGGCAGTAACAAAATGTTGAACCCTATAATATAATAAGGTGTATGAAACTAAAAGCAACTTATACTCGCCGTATCTTGGCGATGATGTATTTCCCGGACTGCGAACCGCAGAATGCCGTGCGCCGTCTGACCAGCGAAATCAAACGCTGTACGGAACTGTATGAACTCTTGACCGCCAACAGCAATATGTTTGACCGCAAGCAGATTCTCACCATCCGTGAGGTGAAACTTATCGAGGAGTATTTGGGTGAACCAATGTTCTCCATCGAGGAAGTGCTTGTATGAACTCTCATGAAGCGCATCGTTAGGTGCCAATGATGCGCTTCTTTGACAGCTAACGAAGCGCATCTTCAGGGGGTAAGGAAGCGCATCTTTAGGTTGCGTGAAACTTCGACGTTCATCGACGCACTTCGACGGATGCCCCTGAGCTGATGTCGTATCTTTGCACCAGCTAAACGAAGAACGAAGAGTGATGAGTGAAGAATTCAACACCTGGGTACACTCGGAAGTCCTTGTTCGGAGTGATGCATATATATTTAGTATTAATCTCTTAATAGTAAAATTATGAGCAAGTATTACAAAGTGTTTTCTCGTACCCTCACCATGGGTAAGCGTGAGGGTGAGATTGTTTACAGTGTTCGTCCTGTTAGTAACGGAACATTGACAACTGAGCAGGTAGCGAAGCAGATTTCTACGGAATCTACAGCTACCACGGCTGACGTGAAGGCGGTACTCGACCGTTATGCCTACTATGTGATGGACAACCTTGCCAAGGGTTACAACATCGAGTTGCTTGGCTTCGGAACGCTCTACCTTCGCTTTATTACCAACAAGTCGGTAACAGACCCGAAGAAGGCGAAGAGTAATCTGGTGAAGAGCATTGTTCCTGCCTTCCGTCCTTCGTTCACTGTTGACCGCAACGGTAAGCGCACCTACGACTTGATTCCTAACCGTATCAGCCTTGTGAAGTATGGTGAGGACAGCACCTCTGACGGAACAGACGATGAGGGTAATAAATCCACACCAACACCAAATCCTTCCGACAAGGATGACAGCACTGGTGGTGGTTCCGACAGCGGAAACACAGATACTGGTGACTCCGGCAGCGGCATAGGAGGCGATGGCAACGTTAACTTTGAGTAATCCGTAATTCGCAATCACAGAGTATGAATGTATTAATCCCAATAGCTACAGCTATGATGTTGGAAACTTATCCCATGACCATTGGTGGGGAGGCTGTGCGCAACGAGCGCACCCTCCTAGCCAGGGTAGAGGACGGCGAACTGATGCAGTCGTCCGAGAGTGTTAGATTTTTGATCCTGCATTGTTCGGCTACCCGACGCAATCAGGATTATAGTGTTGAACAACTGATGCGTGATCATAAGAAGCGTGGCTTTCGTACCATCGGCTACCATTTTTATATTCGAAAGGATGGTACCATTACGCAGCATCGCAAGCTGTTGGAGGTGGGGGCGCATTGCCGACCTTACAACCGCTGTTCGATAGGCATCTGCTACGAGGGTGGTCTGGATGAGCATGGCAAGCCATGCGATACTCGCACCGAGGCACAGACTGAACGTATTATCGAATTGCTGTATAAGCTGCATAAGTTGTTTCCGAAAGCGAAGATTGTGGGACATCACGACTTGCCTGGCACTACGCCGAAGGCTTGTCCTTGTCTGGATACCCATGCCGTATTCGGATGGATAGAGGACCTTTAGTCCCTGCGGAAGATGTCTCGTGTTCGAATCTTTTCCTTTATGTCATCAAGGCACGTGTCATAGCGGTTGGCTATAATCGCATGGCTCTGTGCCTTGAATGTGTTAGGTCGTTCACCACGTTGTTTGACTTCATAGTCAAGCGATAGACACCAATCACGCAGTTGTGCTCCTTGCTGGCATCATAGCTGTTTGCATCGGCATAGTTTGCCAGAAACTGCTTGGTATATCGTTAAGGAAGGAGTTTTTCTACCTCTCCGTCTCTCCTGCAAGGAGAGCTCCACTTTTCTCACCAAGCCTCTCTTTCCTCAGGAACGAAGGATGTAACCGCCCTCCGGTGCTCAGAACCGCTACGCTCTAAGGTTGGCGGACCATCAAAGGTCTACGCCAGGTTGTGCGGGATGGGACCGCCTGAGGATAACGATTACAGCTAACTGTAAGCCCTATCTGTAATCATTACTTTATCTGCTATCACCTGTATATTAATGATTGCTTGGAGTTTGTTGGGTAGTTGCCTCTTCTCTATCTTTATTATCAATCTGTGTTGTACATTGCTGGGCAAAATTATTCTGCATCATATTAGCAAAGGTAACAGCCATATTATTTTGATTCCTTACACTTAGATAAGCCTCCCAATCCCAGAACAGATAGGTATCCCATAATCCTAAATCTATTTCCTTTTTAAGTTGTTGCATCCTAGAATGGTTAGCATTTCCGGCTCCATCAAAATAGGTGCCCAAATTTGTATGATAACGGAATACGTATAATATATTTAATTCACCAGGAGTGAAAAGATTGGTAGCTAAGTCTGGATGGATTATCTGTTGAGTATCCTTATTTAATCTACTCTTTGATAAATCTACATCTACATATTTCTTTGCTACTGCACGAGTAGCATACAATCTGCTGTTTGATGAAAAATATTCATCTACATCGGAGAAGAACATCGTATCACAATTGCCTTTATTAATTTGTTCTGTCATCAAGAATAAAGAATCCTTGGATATTTTCTCATATTCAAACCGTATGTGAGCTATATCGAAAACATTATCCACTGGCTTAACAACCGGAATACCTAATTTACATAAAGCTACTAATACTGCACGCTTTTCCACGACATTTAACTCATTATTGAAGTCTGAGGCTGCAGTATCATAAGTCTCTCCATTCTTGGCATACTTTTTAAATACACACAATCCTCTTATGGCAATCTTGCGCACCTTATTAGTCTTATGCTGCAAGAACAAATTTTGAAACCACGCACCTACAAATCCTCCCAGCAAAGCAACAAGGATAGGAATTATGATATTTATCAAAACTGTAGTCATAATGGTAATATATTAATTCTAAACTCACAATAATATAGCTAAAACTTCCAGAAGAAACATCGGTAGAACATTGCAAGGATAAATTTCGCTTTTACCATGTTTACCTAAACCTTCCTTGTATAGTGTACAGGATTAATTTCGTGACTTATCTCTGTACCATCTAGAGGTATCATAAAGTCTAAACTTGCAATTAGAACAAGCATTTACCAAATCGTCTTCTGAAATTTTATCAAAGACAAAAGAGTAGAAGCTTGGATTAGACTCTCTGTCAAATTCTCTTGCAATCTGCTTTTTCCAATCGTAGTTTATACCTTCCCGATACTTTGTGAACATATCTGATATAAAACCTGCTACATTCTCTAATATGGCGTTGTCGTCTTCATCTTCAAGATTCAATTTAGAAAGCAAGTCTATAAAAAAGTCAGACAAGCCACTGTTCTTGGGTACAATAATGCCATAAGAACTTCTTATTGCATCATAGTTATCCTCAAACAATTGTTCTGTAGATGTCTGCACAAACATCATATTTCTACCCATTCCATATCTTCTTTGTCGTTTGTCCGTATCAACAACAATCCATTTGTTTTCTCTTTCTTTGAGTGACCAATATAAATCCAACCTACGTTGCTCTTCATTGATGTTAATCTTGGCTATCTCAAATTTTGACAAGATAAGATCGTCCATTAAATTGTAGTATCTTTGCTTGCAAAGAAGCATGTCTATTTCCTTCAAGTTCGCGTGTTCTTCTCCATACAACGTCCTCAACAAAGAAATAGCAGACTTATCTGTTGACTTGATTTCCTTTAACAGTCTGTTGGCTGCAGCAAATGCCTCGCTTTCCATTGTCCAGAAATGACCGTTTTCCTCCAAGTCTTTCAAAGAACAAAATCTCCGTCTATCTTCCTTTTCTATCAGAAGGATTTCAGATTCAGACAATTTGTCTTTCAAAATTTCTCTATCGGAAAAATCAGTTCTATTATACTGGTCTTGGCGAAGCAAGAAGGCATTTAAGAGCCAGGTCATTTCTTCTGCGACCCATGTTACAGAAAAGTCTTTTTGTAGGTCCTTCTGCTGAGTTTCTATGTTGTTGAGATATAAACCATAGATGGCTTCCAGCATTTTTGAAACGCTGGATGAGTTAACATTAGAGCGAGCTACATTCGTTTTGGGAGCTTCCTTGCCAGTCATATTAGCATAGGCAACAAAAGGATGTCCATTATATCCAGGAGTATTTTCGTCTATTCGGATGCCTTCTATACTTGTTCCCCATGGCTTCACAACAGTATCTTTCTGGTCTAACCACATATTGTTCGCCTCAACCATAGAATACTCCTTCATAAAGGAATTGTATGACAACAATATGGCTAATTCAATACCATTGTTGTTGTAATCCTTTATTTTGTATTTTGTGTCAGACAAAGATATACCCTTAGCTTTTAATACGGACTCCAATAAGTGTTTTGGTGACAAATATCCTATCTGCTTGACCGAAGCTGCCTCATGATAAAAGAACTCACAATTTGGTATAAGAATCCATGTTGCAAGAATTTGTTCTGGCTCAAACTTCTTCACGGATGGACGGACCTTTAATTTAATGGATGTTCCGGTTTTACTCGTAATCTTCAAGTTCGAATCTTTCTCTGCACCATGTTTCAGTAAATACTTTCCATGGACATTTCTTATTTTCAAAAGAAGAGGCTTCTCCTTTTCGTCCATTTGTGTCAAAATGTCAACATCATCAGCTATCAAGAAACAGGTGAGAAGACCGATGCCAAATCTGCTTATGGAATTATAATTTGGATGCTTCTTTTGAAACTCTGCATCTTGGTATCTTGAAGAACCGACTTTCAGCAAATGATTCTCGATAATATCCATATTCATTCCAGTTCCATTATCACAAACCATAAGCTCCCTATTTGTCGCATCCCAATATACATCTACTCTTGGAGTATATCCATCCGCTTTATGCTCCTCTTGCAATTCGTAGAGTTTCACCTTAACTGCATCAATAGCATTTTGTGCCAATTCTCTAAGTGAAACGGATAGGTTGTTATACAAAGTCTCGCCAACAAGCAAACTTAATATCTACTGTTGATCTATTGTAAACGACAATTGTCTGCGTTCAAAATTCTTTGCTTGGATTGTCGAGTCGTCGATGTCTTTCCATGGATAATCATATTTTGAAGCATACTTTTTCTTGGCAAACTCATTAAGACGATGGTTATTCTTTAATTCCTCGCGTGCATACTTTAAATATTCTATTAAAGAAAAGAAACCATTTTCTTTTTCGAAGAATGCAGATACTTCAAAGGTATCTTTTGGCAATGCATCATTCTTGTTTCCATCTTGGTCTTCTGCAATCTTAGGAGAAACACTTGATACGGCATTTTGCTTGGCCCATTCGTCTTGACTTATAGGGTTTGTCGGAGATATGACATCATACTCGATTGAAGGAGTTCTGTCGCTTGTGATATGGAGTAAGTCTGCAGTTCTTACAATCAATGCTGCATAAAAAACATTACCTTTTTCCTGTGGTGAAGTTCCGTAGGCTTTTTCTACCTTATACTTGTCAAAGTCATCCAAATCATTAAGATTGTGACTTTCACAAATGGTTGCCAAATCATCTTTAAACATAGGACGGAGACCTGAAATCATAGAAGCGATTATCTCCAATATCTTTGGGTCTGTATAGCACCATGCATTATCTTCATTTCTTATCCAACTGGCTATTCTATCTCCATGATGGTGTCTTACAAACTCTTGATAAATAAAGCGTTCTTGATCCTCGGCTGATAAAGAGGAAAGAGAAACAGTATTTTCATCCTTGTCAAGATATGCTTGTTTGAAAACCTTATATTCACCAGATGAATTTCTGTTTTCATACTCATTGCGAGTAACGAGCATACCTAAATCATGGAAATAAGTAGCAGTAACTATGAGCATCCAGTCTGCTCCAGTCATCTTATCCTGGGTTTCCTGTGGAATTATATAATCCAATGACTCCAACATCTTGTTGATGTGGGATATATCATGCTTTGTATATTGGTCAAAAATTCCCCCATCACCAATATGAGAAATCACCTGAGAAACTTTTTCTTTCAAATCATCTAACTTGATAGATTTGAAAGCATCCAGCTCACATGCTTTATTGGCAAGTTTTTCTGCTTTTGATATTATATTTGACATTGTTATATTACAATTTAAAAAAAACTAAGTTTATTACTTCAATTCCCAAAGTCTATTGAATTCCTTTGTGTATGAAGAGGCTTTCCTTACATCGTTTTTGTCCACAGAAATTTCTTCATCATTCTTTGTTTCGGCAGCAGTTGTCCAATTATAGGAACCATGTATTGTTATATTGTTGTCTATCACACAAAATTTATGATGCATAAATCCTTTCCGTTCCGCTCTTATTGCCTTATGTTCGAATGGATTTAAATCAACCCCATGCTTTTGGTTTGTATGGTTGGCATCAATTATAATACGAACTTTGCAACCTTCTTTTTTCTTTTCCAATAGCTTTTTTTGAAGAGTATTATTTGTGAACCATGCCACACTGACATCGATTGTTGCGATGGCTTCATCTAAAGCAGCAAGTATCTTCGCCTCTATATTTTTGAATTCGACAGCTGATATTATTTCTGTCTTTACTTCCGTCACTCCAGAGAAATAACTATTCAGGGATTTCTTAACCTCTTTATCCAGAATATCAATATCGACCATTGGTTTGGGATATATAGTTAAAGTATCGCCAGGATGCGATTTACTCTTAGACACAGTTATGTTGACTGCCTTTACCTCTTTTAATGCCAAGAGTATTTCTTGTGTTTTCTTAGCCTCAGAATCATCCAAGAAAAAAATTTTTAAATATTTTGAATCTGAAACTTCCCTTATCTCTGTTGAAAATCTATTATTTGACATAATAGTTAGTCTATTTTTTGTATATCACTAAAACAGCGTCCCCACTATATTACAAGCAATTACACCTATCAGTTTTTTGTATATATTTTGTGTCGTTTTTTTTAGAATGAAGGATTGCTAAGCACACTCCTTCACCTCATCTGTTTTTTCAACATAGTAACATAGACTTATAGTCCTTATCTCCATCTTTCATGCGGGTAAGGAGGTCTGCTCTATTTACTAAATGATAAATCAACGATATGCATATCTTATTCTAGAGAATTACACTTCAGCTCTTTACTGATTACCTTACCCATAGATTTTTCTATATCGAAGAAGGTCATGGGGGCGTTGTAATCTATCTCCGTAATGGCATTATCCATATCATTAACAGCATAACCAATCCATTCTACGGTCTCCTCCAAGTCTTTCATATTGATTCGAGAATAGGTTTCCTCGAAACGGTCGAGAAAGAAGGATACCACATTAGGATTCTTCTTTAAGTACTGATGAAAGGTCTTGCAGACCTGGGCTTGCCCTTTGTAATTGAGCTTACGAATATCTTCAAACATCGGCATAGCACAGGAATAGGACTTTACGGAAGAAACCTTCTTTCCCATCTTCTTGCGAATCTCCTTTGCCTCTGGTATCGTATCATCATAAATGTCTTGAAACTCTTCTGGGAGCATCGAGAGCATTCGTTCTAAAAATTCCTTATCTGCCATAAGATTCTAATTGTATAAATCTACATTGATATCAAATGGTGAATCGAAATCCTTCAGCATAGCATGCTTCGTATCTTTCTCTGAGAGATTGACATGTTCTGTTGGAATCTTCCAATCAATTCCAAGGCTATCATCAAGGATAGAAATACCTCCATCAGCCTCAGGATGATAGAAGTTATCACACTTGTATTGGAAGACTGCTGTTTCAGAAAGGACAGCGAAACCATGGGCAAAGCCCTTTGGAATGAAGAACTGGACATGATTGTCTTCGGTTAACTCTACGGCTACATGCTTGCCATAGGTTGGTGAACCTTTGCGAATATCTACTGCTACATCGAGTACTCTACCTTTTACGCAACGTACCAGTTTGCTTTGTGTATATGGTGGGTGCTGGAAATGCAGGCCTCGCATCACGCCATAGCTGCTCATTGACTCGTTGTCTTGGCAGAAGTGAACACTGTGTCCCAGGATTGGGGCAACCTTTTCTTCAAACTCTCGCTCGCTGAAGCTCTCGAAGAAGTAGCCACGAGAGTCGCGGAAGAGGCGTGGCTCAATAATGAGAACGCCAGAAATATCTGTTTTAATTATATCCATTGTTTTATATCCTCATTAGCTTTGCTGCAAATTCAAAGAAATCCGCAACATTCTTGAATTTATCAAACTGCTGGCAATATATACTTGCATAAGGTTCGTCCCTTTATTTATTCTTTTGTTCATTTTCATTTAGATGAACAAACGTTCGTGACATAGCATTGATGCTATTTATAACCTCACTAAACTCTACATCACAATCGTGCTTATTTTGTATCTCAGCCTCTTTTAGCCCTAATGCCGCAAAATGACTCGCCTCATTGAAAAACCTCATTGCGTAATAGGTTTGGGCTAAGTTTGAAAGATTCTGCACATTGTGTGGCTGATAAAGAAGTACCGTGTTGAAATCATTTAATGCTTGTGGCATTTTGCCTTCAAGTCGATAGGCAATGCCTCGTTGGAGTACAGCCATAATGAAATCTGGTCGGAATGTTGCTTCAATAACTTTTGTCAATACCTCAGCTGCTTCTTCATTTTTGTTATCTTCACGGAGTAATGAAGCCTTGTTAATGTTAGATTCATAAAAGTAAGGCATGATCTTAATGCAATGATTAAGATATGTCATACTCTTCTCTTTCCACAAATCATCTTTCTTTTCAATGGCAAGTTTTGCTTTGTTATAGTAAGCCATAGCCAAGTCAGGATTGAATGTCAATGCCTTGTCATAATATTCATCAGCCTTGGCATATTCGCCCATTGCTGAATAGGAATTGGCTATGTTCATCAGCAAATTGTCATCTTGTGGGTCTATTTTCAATCCCTCTTCATAAACCTCAATGCTTTTCTTGAATTCTTTTTGGGTGACATAATAATGTCCTAAAGCAAAGAATGGGGCAACGGTCTTAGTATCTAACTTTGCAGCAGTCTCATAATCTGACAGAGCTTTGTCTGCTCTTGAAAGCATAAGGTATGCATCTCCACGGCAAATATACACGTAGGCATAATTCACTCCTTCCACATCGCCACTGGTTCTCAGAAAATGGGTGTATTCTTGAACTTGCCTTCCAAAATCTGGAATATTGGCAATTCTTGTAAGCGTATCATAGAAGTTTTGCCTATATGTACTTTTGTCCAAAATACGTTTTATTTGTTCTTCTGCTTTCTTGACAATTTTACGTTGTGCCTTGTCTGCCTCTAGCATCACTTCACGATTCGTGGTTTCAATATTGTTGAATTTCTCGCCGATGCTTCGTTTAATTTCATTGAGCTCCTGTATCTTTTGGTCTATATTCCAAAGGGCAAGGACAGAGAAAACCAAGAACACAATAGTTGTAACTGTTCCCCAAAGGGATATTGCATCACTTGGTGCAAGTTCTTCTATGTGCCATATTCCATTGGTGTGAACCCATATCACCAATTCTACTATGGCAAATTGAAAAATAATGAGCAGAAAATATTTTAGATACTTCATTATCCTTATATTATATTTTGTCTATATCACCTCACTCACGCTCACCTCATCCATAATCTTGCGCCACAAGTCCTTGGTCATGGCGATGGTGGGGGAGACGCTGAATTTATATTGCTTGCCAATAGAACGCAAGTTGTACATCACATTATGGTGACTTTGCGTTATTTGGTCTATGATGTCTGCGTTTCCTTCTTTGGTGATGATAGGGAACATATATTCTGTGTCCGTGGAATATCTGTTGGCTATTTGCTGCATGGCCTTATCCCATTTTATCGTGACAGCAGGATTGTTGTCAGATGCGTGGGAAATATAGGTCAGCATCCCGTCTTTAACGTCGGATTTCTTCAGATAGGCTATATCCACAAATTTCATGCCTCTTGTATAAAGGGAGAACAAGAACATGTCTCGTGCGAATGCTTGCGATTTGTGAAGGTCGAGAGTTCGCAAATAATGCAACTCTGCTATTGATGGGAACTGTTGTGAGGTGCGTTTTGGTTGTGGAGGTCTCTTGTTGACCAACCGAAAGATGTCTCGTTCCTGAACAATTCCACTTTTTACAGCTAGCTTATAGAATGTGCATAGTTGCGACAGGTAGTAAGCAGTGGTTGATGCCGACAATCCTTGTGCCTTCATCCATGCCTCATAGTCCTGGACAAACAGTTCGTCCCATTTGTCCATAGATGTGGGGTTGTCACCCATAAACATCAATATACGATTGGCTGAATGCTTGCGAGTGTCTGCAGTGTGCTTTCTTCCTTCTTTCGTTAGTTCATCGATGATCTGTTGCGCAAAAACTGCAAAATCGGTCATAACAAAAAATGTATTTTTGTTTAACTACTCTTCTACAACTTCGAAGTCTTCCTTATGCACACCACGGATAGCTACAGCTATTCCACCGAAGTCGAAGACGAGCTGGCGGTCACGGTCTATGCGGACAATGTAGCCTTCGTAGTCTTTGAATGGTCCTGAAAGGACACGCAACTTCACGTGGTCTTTGGCAAACTTCTCAAAATCATCACGAAGGAATGTCACCTGCTCTGGATGGGTCTTCATCACATTCATAAAGGGTTGCATGATGGAGTCCTTGATGGATGCAGGTCGTCCTAAACTGCGGTCTTTGACTAAATGAAATTGGGGAAAATGCTCTGCAAGAAATTCTTGTAGGTCATTCACCGTACCTTGCAAGAAGACAAGTCCGCTGACAGATTGCTCCAAAGTCTTTTTCACTCCTTGTTGCCTTTCCTCATCCTTGTAGGAATAACGAAGGGTTTTATGAATGAAAAAAGGTTGTTGGGTATTTTCCTCGTTAGCATTAAACTTTTCAAGCCATTTCTCCATTCCTTTAGCTGCCATGTGAAGAATAAAAATATAACTCCATGAAGTGGGGTCGGTAGAAGGGTCTTCTTTCTTTTTTATCCGTTTGCGTCGGGATATTCCTTCTACACTCGGATCCGAAAGTCTTTCAGCCCCGATAACGTGGATGCCCTTTGGTAAGCGCTTGCTTACGTCGGCTGTAGAAGGTGAATTCAAGCAATCCTGCGTCATATTCTCGTCCTACTTTATGTCCTCAGCTGCAACCATACATGATGGTTGTGGAAGCCTAGTCCATTTGTTAATGTTGTGCATAATCTTAATCGTATATAATGAGTATTAGCTATACAGCCTCTACATGTAGCTTTATTTTACATCCTTTGCACTTTCTTCTTAGAAAAGGGCAACAACAGCCGAAATAAGTGCAAATCTGCCATTTACAGGAATCATCCTAGGCAGATTTGCTAAACTTTTGTGTTAAATTTTGGAGGAGGAATACAGAAAATGATAAAATTTGACACGTAATCCAACAAATTTTCGTACTTTTGCAACAAGATTACTCTCTTCTAAGAAGAAAGGGCGAAGTTTGCTAAACATTTTACCCCATCATCCTGAAGTGGGGTAAACATAACCTTTTATTTACAACTCTTTCAAGATCTTTTGATAAAATCCTCACGCTCAGCAATCTGAAAACTAGTTTTCATTGCACTCGCTTAATCGGATTTTTCTTATAATCCGCTTGTTGGCTTCATTGATGGTTGCTACGTCTAATGACTGCAAGTAAATCTCTGTGGTCTTGTATGAGTTGTGTCCCATGCCCTCGCTGATGGTAGCTATCGGGATGTTCATGTGCAAGGCTACACTTGCCCACGTGTGGCGTGCCACGTAGGTGGTCAGCGGTATCTTCAAGCCTACCATATCACCGATTTTCTTCAGGTTGTAGTTGGTGTTGTGCTCCACCTTGCGGTATGCGGTGTATGGAGAGGATTCCTTGCCTGTCAGGATGGGTAGCAGATAAGGAGACTCTTTGGTCTGGTCGGCATACTTATCGATAATGGCTTGCATGGGCTTCATCCACTCAATGTTGAGGTTTTGGTGGGTCTTGCGACGGTTGTAGCTCACCATGCTACATTTCAAGTCGGTCTTCTTCAGAAACGCCATATCTACGAATGCCATTCCACGCAGATAGAAACTGAGCAGGAAAAGGTCTCGTGCCTTGTCAAGGGAGGAACCTGTTGGCAGCACCAGGTTTTCTATCTTGCGAATATCCTTTACATTAATGGCTCGTTTGGCAGTTCGCACGTTGCTTGTCTGCACGTGGGCAAAGATGTCATTGGGTGGAGCTTGACCTGCTTCCACCGCCTTGTTGTAGAGGGTGCGGAGGGTGCGCAGATAGAATGCCACGGTGTTTTGACCGACACCTCTGTTCCATAGCCATGCCTGGTACATTTCCATCATCTCTCTGGTCATCTGAGAGAAGGTCAGGTCTTCTTGATTTCGGAATTCCATAAATCGGTTGGCGGCACTGGTATAGTTGCTCTTGGTGCCGATGCACTGCATCTGCTCCTTCTTGGCTATCTGCTGGCGAAAGAAAGCAAAAACGCTCAGGCTCGGTGGTAGCTGCAGTATCTCCTTGGCTATATCGTCAATGGTATAAGGGATGCCTTCTACATCCTTATCACGGATGATACGTTGCATCTGCTTCATCTCCCAATCTATCTGTGACTGGATGAGCTGCAGATGTGCCTGTCTGCTGTTGCGGTTAGAAACGATGATAGCTGACTTCTTATCATTCCACTCGTCAGGAAAGACATGATAGTCGGTACTGATCCAGCGCAAGTTGCGCTGGTGAATGAGATGATAATACAATGTGCCTTCCTTTCCAGGCACCGAGGATGCTCTGAATTTTACTTTTATTGTTGCCATAATACTAACTTTTTATTTGTGAATAATGTTGCTTTTTGGTTATTTACACCTTAATTATATATGTAAGCAACGGTATGGCAAGAATGTAGTTGTATATCAATAGCTATTTGGAGTCACTTCGTCGTTGTTGTTTCTATGGCTTGTATAGCAATAGCAGCTCTGTCTGTCGCCTCCTATGGATAGAGGCTATCTTGCGTTTTTGGTATCTGCAAAAATCAAGATACTCCCTACGTATGTTTCTTTCGCCTTGCTCTATTTTATGCAAGAGTCGGCTCTTGGGAAACTTTCCATTCCCTAATATCTTATAGGGACCGACATTATAGGCTAATACGGCAAGAAGCAAGGTGTCTTTGCCGTACTTTCTGAATAGGGTGCAGAGTTTTCTCAGGTCAGAACGCAATAGCGAGTCTGCCTGTTGAAAGGTGAGGTTCTTTCTGAACTTCTCATGCGGCAATATCCTATGTCCCCACCCGATATAGGGATAGTTGCGCTTGATGTCGTGCCACCCTTCATAATACTTGATGCACCGCACGGCTCGTTCAAAGGGAGGCAAAGCGAAAATGCCCAAGTCGGCTTGTCTTGGGCTGTCGTTGGTGGGTGTCTTGTTCTGCGCCATGATGCTTTGGCACAGTAACAAGAGTGTCAGGATGATGTATGTTTTTGTCTTTTTCGTCATGGATGTTGTTCTTGTTTTGCTTTTTGGGGTGTCATTGGCTTGTCACTTGGCGTTCTTCTTGTTGAATATCTCCGCTATCATGGCTTTCACGTCCTCACCGACCTGCACGAAGTTCTTGTAGAGGATGCGCTCACGCTCGTCACGGCTCTTGAAGGTGTAGAACTTGGGCAGTGGCATGTATTCGCTTTCCTCTTTCTTGATGTCCGCCATGTTGAAGTCAGTCTTGCAATAGAACTTGCTGGTCTTGAACTCATCGCTCTCCTGTATGTTCATACTGCCATTCATGCTGGTCTTTGTAGCCACAAAGTCTCTTGCGGTCTGACCGCAGATCCATCCTGTCGGCATATCCGAGATTTTGGAGGCAGGAACAAGGCTGTCCATATTCTCGTTCAGGTTGATGCTCGTTTTGTCTCTATCAATGGTCACGCCTTTCTTCAGTTGCACTACCTTTCCGAAGATGTCGGAGGACAGCCATTCCAGTGTTTCTTTGCTTCGTGCAGAACCGCTCACCACATTACCAACAGTGGTGATGATCTTCTGCATACCCACCTTGCCGTAGTCGGCTTCCAACTGGGGCAGTTCCTGGAATCCCAAGGCTACGCTCACCTTGTTGCTTCGGGCTGTACCTATCAGTCGGTCTATCTTGTGAAAGTAGAGTGTAGGCAACTCGTCTACAATGATGCTCACAGGGATGTTCTTGCCTTGTCCTGTGTTCACTCGTGTCACCAGTCGGTTGAGGATTAGGGCATTCAATGCTCCGATAATGCTCTCCATCTCTGGGTCATTGGCTATCAGCAGATAGCTTGGGTTCTTCGGGTCACTGACCTTCAGGTCGAAGTCATCGCCATCCTTATGGAATATCCAATAGCTTTCCTTGGTGGCAAGGCGTGAGGTATAGACACGCAGGGTACCAATCATACCTTCCAACTGCTCCATCGCCTTATTCTTCAAGGCGGTCTGGAACGGTCCCAACAAGGGCGCTACCTCATTGTCGGTCTCCAATACATTGAAGATGGTCTGGTAACTTTCGTTCAAAAAACTGAGAATATGGGGCATATCGCTATACTTGCCCACCCAATAGGCTGGCTCCACTTCTTCTCCTGCATGGTTAAACACCTTACCGGTCGGCTTCATCTGCATGGTCTTCGGGTCAAGTACTTTCTCTGCTATCAGCATCTTGCCGTCCTTGTCGTATGGCTCTTTGCCATAGTTGATAAAGAAGTAGATACAGGCGGCGAGGAAGTTGACGGCTGATGTCTGGAAGAACTGGTCGCTGCCGCCACCGCCTTCTTTCTTGCCTTTTTGCAGGGATTCAAGCAGTGTCTCTGCGGTCTCACTCGCTGCTGCCAAGTTATTGATGTACTTCTGCTGTATCGGGTTCACTCGCTTGGAGTATTCCACATCCACAAAGTTGATGATGTTAAACTTGCAGCCTTCTGGCAGTTTGCCCAACTGTTGGTTCTTCTTGTAGTGGTAGTACAGTTTGGTTGCCAAGGTTGGGAACTTGTAGTCGTAAACGACCATGGCAAAGCCTTTTGCACTGTGCTGACGGATGAACGGCTCGATGATGGAGAATGTCTTACCGCTACCAGGAGTACCCACAACCCATGTACCTCGGAAAGGGTTCACGATATTCACCCACCCCTTGCGGAATTTGCCCTTATAGTAGTAGCGCATAGGGATATTCACGCTGTATTTGTTGTATTCCTCCTTCTGGCACTGCTCGAAACTCTCGTTCTCAAAATTAAAACGGTCTTTCATCAGCCCTTCCTTCAGGAACTTTGAGATGTTATCCAAGGCGATATGCACCAATACCGTTCCGATGATGGTTGTCACCATATAGAGAATGGTGTTCAATCTTAGGGCATAGAGACGAGTGTCCATCGCA
>ERZ1026888.118-NODE-118-length-47737-cov-34.167925_pt1 | contig 47737 bp, 28 predicted proteins | sample MGYA00380174_ERZ1026888 | MGnify/ENA primary metagenome ERZ1026888 (study PRJEB33269, sample SAMEA4719810) | human gut metagenome | biome: human-associated habitat; feature: organic feature; material: feces | place: Cameroon | collected 2013-10 ...
TATCTCTGATGTCCGGCATCAATGCTCCTATCGGCATCATGGGTATCATCCTGCCTATCTATACCATTATCGACATGGTAGAGACGGCAGAGAATGTATGGTCAGACTCTTGTGTCTGCGCCATGGTGGATAAGGACTTGAAAGGATAGAGTTATTAAGGAAAAGAAAATCCCTGCCATAGGAAGCCTTTCCTACAGCAGGGATTTTTCTATTGGGAATCATCAAGAATTACAAAGCCATCAGTCCTTAACCATTATTAACTATCAACTATCAGTTCTATCAATCGCGAACTTTCTGCTTGCAAGGAGATATTGGTAAACAAATGAATGTCATACTCCATACCAATATGCTTACCTCTATCAACATTCATTGGTTGAAAAAGGCATAGTGATAGCCATCAGACTCATAAATACGTGAGTCAGCCAAAAGCCATTCCTCATGCCCAAATCCTATCTTGTTTTCATAGGAATCCCCATATTGAGACTTTCATTCGCTTCCCGAATGTCTTTCCCTGTCATGGGTATTCCAACATATTCTTGCAATTTTCTCCATATCGCAACTATTTTAATCGTAAAATAAATTCAACCCTTTGCAATCTTTCTGCATCAATTCATTTATTATAGCTTATTATATGAAATCGTATACAAGATTCCAGAGTAATTTTTCTTTTTATTATACAATGGAACATCCATATCCCAATCGTATCTAAAGTCATCGTCCGTACAGTCAGAGTTGCTTCTTCCAAACAAATTCCATCCATGAGCAATACCAGCGTCAGGACGAATACAAAGTTCCTCGTCTGCTGTTTTTATGGACATACAGCGTTCATGCTCTATATAGCCGTAATCCACAATTTCAGGAGTTATGCCAGCTATCTCCCTGATTGCATCTTCCATGAAACTGTTTCTGGCAACATTGTCTCCGTATTCTCTTTCCAAGCCAATCCTTTGATTACCATAGGCATCACCGTTAGGCTTCTTAACATAGATATTCAACGAAACTATATTGAGTTGAAGTTTTTGCTGAACATCCGCAATGAAATGGGCCAAAAGGATGCAACCCAACGGAGTGACCAAATAACGGTCAGAATAGGTCACTGAAACATTCTTTCCTCTCATACTTGGAATAATTCTATCCCATTTCTCAGATTTGTATTTCATCAACTTTTCGCACAAATTGTTGACTCTGCAATCTTCCAAGATACGAGCGTCAAACATAATAGAGCCATCATCTGCATTCATTTCTGCCAAAATATCGGACGGATTAATAGGAACATATTCCATCCGAATATTACTTAAAGAAGAGAACACATCTCCATCACCCCAATTAGCATTCAAAGAGACATCGACATTTTCACCAAAATACATCTTGCTCGTTCCATCACTGAACGTTACGGCAAGTAATGGTTTCAATGATTCTTTTAGCCCAACCTTTACATACTCGAACCTGTTCTTAAACAGTGCTGCCATTAAAATAGCTTTAGACGAAGCGGAACATGACGATAACTGTATGTTCTTGTTCAAAACATAAGCCACATCAACACCAGAAAGAGAAAGTTCACTCAACAATTTTCCATAAGAAAAATCATCAAGTTGCCAACTATCATACTCATTATCCACAAAGACTTTTAAAGACTTCACGTTATCATTGCGAGTAAGTTGGTAGAATTCCGTCGCAAAATCAGTTGTTACTGCGGAAGCATCAGGAATATCAGACACGATTGACTCTGGAGCTACTCTTGAATTGCGCTCCATTTCTAACCACTCTAAAGCCTTTTGACGGTTCAAGTAATTGATATACCACTGAGATCTGCGGTCAATCAAGCACTTGATGCAAGAACGCTCACAATCACACTTCGCTAATGCTTCATAAGCTTTTTCCAACACCTTGTCTTTATACTCACGGAAAAGTGGAGAATAGCCAGCTCCCCCGAGAGCCGTATCATAAATGAAGATAGAATGACTAGCCTCATTATAACCAAAATCAATCTCTCCATCATTTACGCCCAACAATTCTGTTAGTTTTCTACTCAAGACGACACCCAATGAATATAGCGTTTCACTATCTCTTACCAAGACATTTGCTGCGTCATAGAATTTAACTTCTACAAAATCTGTCTGATAACGACCAACAAGCAGAACATGTCTTCTAATATTTCTACCATTTGCTTCACCTCCTGGACATGGAAGGCCAGTAGATAAATGCTTATGACCAGCAAGAACATTTTCTGAGCAATCTGGACTTTGCTCATACTCCATTCTTCCGCAATAAGGACAAAAAGCAAAACCATAGGTGCTTCTTCCTCTATTAAAGAACAATATTTCGGACTCGTTTGTAGAGCAACGCAAAACCATTTTTGCAGCAGAAGTTTTTTCTTGCCATGGATCCATCTTCAACAGTACAGGCTGAACAAAACTCATCTCTCCCTGTGCATTCATTTTTCGAGTTGGCTTTGAACCAAAAGCTACGCTGAAAGCTACAGGCTCAACCACTTCCGTAAAACGTTGCTCAGTCGAAATGCTCATGTCCTTAATTCCATGCATTGAGTTTTCCTTGCCGCATTTAGGACAATCGTTCAGGACATTACCTTGTCGTATAACGGTATAACCACAATGCGTACAATTTTGCAGCACGTATCTTGTTGTATTATCATCATACTTCGTCTTCATCAATATTCCAGCAGGTTGATATATCCATTCATTCTTTACGACTTGCTTACCAGGAGCATAGGCAGAAATGGCTTGACTTAAATGCATAGTCGGAGAGTTCTCTTCATTATTTTTGCCCAACACGCATTGCACTAAACCTGTAGGAATGCCAGCACTTGGCAAGAACGAATGTTCTGCCATATAAGTCAGAAGAGAAGTTGAAAGGAAATTGTCTTTTTGATACTGTACAGATCTTAATGCTGCACTATTTCCGTCCTCTTCTTCCAACAATTTTATCGTTTTATCCAAATTATCTATACGTGCTTGGTACAATCCTCGAACTGCAGTAATATCTTTTTTAGTTGTGAAAACAGCATCACTCAATGGAATGTTGTCCAAGGCTGTTCCCCTTACTAAGGCCTTATATGACGCATCAAGGTCTGTTCTATTACCGCCTATAATGCTATCAATATGATTTAGGAACTTGTCGAAATAACACAATCCGTCATTAGGGACAAAGAAATCCTCCAATTTGGCAGTAACTCGTATTCCACCCTGCAAAGACACGAAATCAGCAAACACCATTGCATTTACATGACGTTGAATCAACTGACGACTTTCCAACTTCAACAAAGGAGTTTCCGTCAAATGCGTAATTGGGTAATCTGGATGCTTCCATGTGTTTGCGCCAATCGGGTTAGGGGCGCAAAAAGTCAGAGCCAAAGCTTTTGACTCACTTCTACGACCTGCACGACCTGCACGTTGCAGATAATTAGCGGATTTTGGTGGCACGTTGTTCATGACCACCTCACTGATACCACCAATATCCACACCCATTTCCATAGTTGTAGAGCATGACAACACATTTAGATGTCCCTCATTAAACTCCTTTTCATATTTATCCAAATCTTCACGAGATTGCTGGGCAGAATGCTCCGCAGAAATAAAGATTGGTTTCTGGGCATAAACCCTCTCATGCAACCCTGTATAAACACCATACTCTTTCTGGGAAGATAAATTTTCATCAATCCATGCATTAATTTTGTTGCCATCCAACTCCGTAGACTTGAATGGAAAATATGGGTAATTAAAGGTTGTTGCCACCTTGAATCTTTCAAAGTTTTCCTTTCCTATATATCCATTAATACGTGGACTATATCCCTTGAAAGTTACATCCACAACGACATTATCAACAGGACAAAGGTAACCTTTTTCTATCAATTGTAATTTTACTTTTTTTCCTATCAAATCCAACATATATCCCTTGTCTTCGGTATCTACTGGATCAAGAATGTTTGATGTCAAAAATCCCCAAGCTTTATCCAAGAGACTATTGATGATGGCAACCTTGCCTACATCAATCTGCTCAGCATCATTGTAACCTAAAACAGCGCAAAGAAGAAGCACCAATCTATTTTGGTCATCTTGTACGGTTCCATCCAGTCTCTGTTTAACAACAGGCCATTTACTCACAGGCTTCCCATTTACACGCTTATCAGAATCCTTTGGATAGATTTCTGACATATAGATATTCTGCGTCAAATAAGGCTTGACGTCTCCTGCCATCATATAATGTCTGCCACCTCGAATAACATAGTCAATACAGATTTTCAAAAAGTCTTGCCAATCTTCATCTTTACAGTCCTTTGCCAAAAGAGCTTCAGGACACTTTGCCTTTTTCAAGTCAGGATATACCAATCGTACAAATCCCATAGTCTCCATAGAATTTGCTCGTTTCGGAATCCAACCGAATTGATCTATCAACAACGCCCTGAGATAAACCGTCGTGTTCTCTGCCCCTTTTCCTCCACGTGCCTCATTGATATGTTTATAAAGCTTTCTGAAATCTGTATTATTTTCCAATGCTGTACTAATCTCACCAAACGACACTTCTGGTGGAGCAGGAACAACTTGCTTTCCACTTTTTTTAGCTTCAAGACGTTCCAGTTCTGTAAGAAGGAAAGGAGGCAAAGCTTCCTTTGGCTGTGTACTCAAATATTGATATGTCTGCTTTTCTTCATCCGTTAAGCCAGAAGGTTCAATTCTTTCAAGTCTCATATCAGCCATCTTATGGAAGATGCTGGCACGAATCCAAGCACGTTCCACATCTTGATTTAATCCCATGGCTGTACGAGCAGAACCTTGTCTGTTATCGGTAAAAGTTATATACTTTTTTCCTTTGTACAGAATTTCTGAGTCGGTATTCTTTACCCCTTCCGCATTATCCAAGATGGTTGTGGCCAAGGCACGCCCCATTTGGGTCGCACTTGCTCTTAGATAATTAACGTGACCTAAAGAATTACCACAATAAGGGCATAAGTCCTTGTTGTTGTCAGAATGACGTAAAGACTCAAAAACAGTAGCCTTGTCTGCATCATCTAGTGCAATTTCTATCTTATTCTTTTCATGATTAAAGACATGCTTTTCCACATGAGTATGATGTCGCAAACATGGCTTGGAAGGTTTTGCAAAATAGAAAGGCGTATATCCTGCCGCCTCTTTTTTTGCTCGACCGTCATCAGCACTGAGGCCCTCGCTTTCTATGAGATCTTCATCCGCATCAAAGAAAACGCCATTATCCAAGTCTACGGTATTTACGTGCATTCTAAATCCTTCGGAGGTACTATTTTCTCCAACGACTATCAAACCGCCACATGATGGACAGGTTGCAACCTCCAACATTTTTGACTTACAAACTGGACAATTCGTATTCTGATAGGTAGTTAAGCTACCTATCCCTAATCTGATTTTCTTATGTCGGCTGCACTCCGGATTTACACAAGCGTACACACCATTGATAGAACGTACAAAATAGTGGATTCTTGAAGGCAACAATGCTGCCTTGCCACCATCAGCCTTGTTCAATCCATCAACTTTGTCACCCAAAGCATTTATTACTTCAAGTGATTTTACTGTGTCTTTGCTTATAACACTATCCAACAGCTTTGCAATCTGCTTTGTAGAAAGCACAGGGTTGGTATTCAATTTCTTGCGAAGTCTCTCAATGTCAGCAAGGGAGATCTTAGTTCCATATTTAGCATTTACGCTTTCTATTGCCTCCGTTGCTTTGGCTGCATCCATTTCTGGAATGATTCGCTTTCCACCAATCACCACGATACTTTCAGCTGGCTTACCTGTCAATTGTGAGACAAACGTCTTCAATTTTTGCTCAGCAGCAGGATCATCCTCGTCACCAATAGTAGCAGATGTTACGGCAAAGTTCACCTGTTCGATAGTTACCCCAAAAGCATCAAGAACACGACGCAACTGCAACGACAATTCCGCAGCAGAAGAACCTGTATAGGTGTGAGCTTCATCAAGCAATATCCATTTCAGTTTGCCTTTTGACTTTTCCAAAATGGCTTTGTCCTCAGCACGTACCAACATATAGTTAAGCATCGTCGGATTCGTAAACAACACCTGTGGAGGGGTCTCACGAATCTGCGGACGAGTTACTAATTGAGGGAAGAACTTAGAGGTAAAGCTCTCTGTTCTTTTATTCTTTTCCGTGTCACCATTATATATTGCATAGGTGATTTTGTTGGGAAGCGCATTGCACCAGGCATGAATACGCTTTTGCTGGCTCTTCATCAAGGCATTGAGTGGATAGAGAAAGATTGCCTGAACGCAATCCTTCTCGTTTCTGTTTGCAATATCTTGAAGAACAGGTATCATAAAACACTCAGTCTTACCAGAACCAGTACCAGAGGTAACGACAATCGTTTTACCCTCACCTGACAACATCGTCTTCCAACTCTTTGTCTGATGCTTATATGGGCAACGGCTCAAAGGGAATCTCATTTCCTCATCAACCTTGTCGCTACCCAAAGCCTCTACGAAAGAAGGGGATAGTATATGCAATTTTGTCGCATGCTCACCAAATGTCTCCTTGCTACTTTCCCAAGGAAATATGGATTGAAACACAGGCTCAGCCATCAAAGGTTCATCCTTTGACAAAATCTGGCGCATATATGCCTGTTCCTTGGCTTTGCCTCTGAGCCAGAGAGATACCAAGGAGTCTATTAGCACCTTTTCTGCGGATGTATAGAAATCTGCGTAGTTCATATCTTATCTATCTAATGTCTTAATATATTTAACCGTTTTGAAGAAGATGTCGCTGTATGTCTCTTTGAAATACTTTCTGTAGAAATTGACAATACGAGCAAACTCCCTGTTTTCCCAAGCGAACAAGTCTATGCAATTCTCTTGAAGGCAAGTGTTTTCAGCAGCGCACATTGCTGCCTCTAACATAACCCTGTACGAAGGCAATAACCTTTGTCCTTGATTGTAATAAGCATTGCTCAACGAGAATTTGGCAATCGGCAAGTCTTTATTCGTATCAGACAAGCCATGTATTTTTGCACAATAAGCATTGATGTCTGCTATATTAAATGCCCTTCCTGCATCAACATTACCAGAAACAAGGAAAGCTGCAAAAGCTTGCGCTATATCCGTTGATACTGTCGAATTAAACAATTCTTGCAACAGCTCCACCAAAGACTGTAATTTACCAAACATCATTGGCTGCAATACTTCGGGAACACTTGCCATAAATTCATTAATACATTCCTCCCAAATTTTGGCAGGAATCCAATGAATCGCAACAACCATCTCTTGCTCAAACCTATCAATATCTTGCGACAAGACATCCTTGTATTCGTTAAGCCACATGGCAATGACAAACTTTGCCAATAATTTGGAATTACGTCCAAGTGGCTTTAATCCATTATACGTTGGGAAAGGCAAATTATATCGGCTACAGATGTCAAAAGCCTTACATACATCTTTCCAATGTTTGCCCATCATGACATCCTCATTTTCCAAAGCCTCATACCAATCTTTCGTATTGCTTGAAGAACGTGCTGCTCTTTCTTGTTTGTCAAAATCGTAAGCCTCCCTATTGTAATATTTAGGAATCATCCTACGCCTTGCCTCTGGACCCGAAAAGACAACGACCTCTTGATGGTTTAAATCATCTGGGAATGCAAATAAATTCTCGGAGTCATCAATTCGCTCTAATTTTACCACAAAGAAATCTTCTGTCGGAAGGTCATCACCAACAGGAAACGCATAAACATCGCCATTATAGACAAAATCATCAGTATCTTCTTCCGTACTGTCGATGACCCTAATCTTTCCATCTTCAATGGTTGACTCCAGAACGAACTTCCTAATGAATATCTCTGTGCCATAAATATTCATGGCAACGGAACTGGAACGGTCAAAACTATTTGCCCCGTACAGATTAAACATGCGAACAATAAGGTCATTATAGTCAGCGAGAGACACCAAGCCATCTATCACCTTGCTGCGCAAATGTTTCAATAAGCTATAATCTTCAACCTTATCAGAAACGTATGACACATCTATATTGCGTTTTTTGCCATAACCACCATGACTTACAACACAAAAGTTTGTCAAGTTAGCCAATGAGACAATCTTACCGTTTGGTACAATATTTCCTTGTATATCCGTAACGGTCACTCCATCAAAAGGAATGGCAATAGATAAACGCAAAGTTGGATTCCCAGTACAGAAAAGGCTGAAATCACAAACTGATGGCGTAAACTTACTGTCCTTACTTCGTTTAACCATCCATTTGTTGGCTCCCAATTCCGTAATATCAACTCCATCCTGCGCATTTATTTTAGGAAGCATATCTGCACCACACGAGCAAATGATGTTCGTTGAGAAGACACTTTCATTATCTGATGTAAACTTCAAATTCCCTATTGAATAGAATGTTTCTGTAACAGTATGTCCATCGGGCAACTCCACACGAATATCAACCAATCCGCAAGGGAAGACACAGGAAGACTTCAAGCTACGCCATTTTATATAGTTATCATTTCTGAATCTATATTTTATTGTGGAGTTGTGAACACGATTCTTCTCTTGGTCATATACACGGACAAAAGGTATAGTTGAAAGCAATTTATAGTTTGACTTTTCTACCCAAGAAATATAGTTGCCAGAGAACTCAACGGTATATGGCGTAAAGTCATTGGTCAACTTAACATCTTCACCAGTTTTTGAGTTTTGTAACTCCAACTCATCCGTAAATGCGTTACAATAGAGTTCTTTGTCACAAATGGTTATTGGCAAGGATTCGTCATTCTTCCACTCATGAGAAAATATTGCCATATAATTCTCTGCAGTGGCAGCTCCCGACATACTATAGAGATTGTCATCCAACATTTGGAATACCTGTGGGTAGTCAAAGTTTGGAGGATAACAACCAGCAATGGTCAAGAACAGTCGATCATCATTGTCACATCTTACCTTCACCTCAACTACAGGCTCGCCAGTCCACAAAATATCGCTATGCATACCTACCGTAATGCGAGTATACACAGCATACTGGATATTACCTTCCTCGTCTCTGACATTGTCTTTTCTCACATACTTACCTACAAGCGTTCCTGCAACAAACACATCGAACGAATAGCACGTAGTTATATTTAAATCAGGTATGGAATCAGACGAAATATCCTTGACAACATCCATATTGACGTAAAGTTTTCCTTGTCCCTGTCCAAAAGTTCTGAGTTTCCAATGCAAGGACAGAGGGCGTGTTTTGCGCTGAGCCCTAGCTCGACTATATGCGGTTTCCAAAGACTTGGTAAGCTCTGCGAGCGAGACATCTGTATCATCATAAGGGAGAAGTTCTTTTTCTCCCACAATGATGGCATGGGCTATCTGCATGGAAACATCATATATGTTTTCATTTCTAAAAGCCTTACCCAAATATGAAATACAGTTAAACTGCTGTATGATAGAGCTATCCACCTCATTCCAGTCAAGATTAATAGAAGACAACTCGCTCACCAACTCTTTCAAGAATTTAGAGAAATAGCCAATATTGCCACTGTTCTTAATATAGTTGACAGGAAGTCCACCTTGATTCAATAGAGTACGGAAATACTCTGTACCTTTCAAAGAATGCAGGAATACATACCCATGCTTCTGCAAAGCTTTTCTGGCAGCCATATACAAGTCATCCCCCAAACGCCTATCCAAGCCTATACCCATAGCAACATCCTCTTTGGATGGGATAGTCCCCCGATAGTCTCTTCGCCACCATTCTGCATAGCACAAAGCTGCCTCCTCACCATATCTGGCGAGGTCACTCGTATGACATCTTAGCGTTTGTTTCAATGCTTCATACTCTTCTTCTGATAGCTTGAACTTCCACAACGGCATATTCTTTTGAAGTCCTTGCATTCCACGAGTCTTCAAAATATTAAAATATGCTGTATGGCTATATACTAAATTCTCATTGTTCATTGTCAACTCATTTTAATGTTGAACCTTAACCGATCAATCTTTGTGCGCATCTTCCGCAGCAAATCTGACCTGTCCTTCATCTATAGGCAACTTATATGGCTTCCCCTCAATCTCTCCCGAATGTAAAATATTTACAATTCTAACAATAGGGACTCCATCTTTACAAAACGAGGAACTCTGAAAAGCATAGCCTCCTTGCAAAGCCGCAACTTCTTCTATTTTTCCACTTTTCCATTCCCTCTCAAATCCTTGAAATCTTATTTTTGGTTCATTCATATCTTGTTTCTCCTTGTCATTTATTATTGTTATGTTTTGCCTTACCTTCATGCTGCAAATAGAACAATTGCTTCTGGCGTTCTATCTCCGTGCGAAGCTGTTCTTCTGTCGGCAGATAAGTCTTGTACTTTGTTGCAAAGAGATGGTCATTATCTTTGAGGATGGAATAACGTGCAATATCCTTGCTCGTCTCTGAACAAAGCACGATGCCGATGGTTGGATTGTCGCCTTCCGTATGCTTGAACTCATCATACATACGGACGTACATATCCATCTGTCCCACATCCTGATGGGTGATAGCACCAAGTTTCAAGTCTATGAGGACATAACATTTCAGAACGACATTATAGAACACAAGGTCTATAAAATAATCCTGTGTATCTGTGCGTACCAACTGCTGGCGTCCCATGAAAGCAAAGCCTCTTCCCATCTCCATCATAAATTCCTGCAGGTGGGTGATGATGGCAGACTCCAACTCTTCCTCAGAATAAGAATCATCCTGCTTGAAGCCTAAGAACTCTGCCACAACAGGGCTTTTCAATAGTTCAAACTGATGTGGTTCAGTCTCTGTCATAGGAAGCGAAGGCTGCACAAAATGACGCTCAAAGTATTGAGTGGAAATGTTACGGTCAAGCGTACGCACGCTCCACATTTCCTTTGAAGCCATTTCGAGATACCAACGAATGGCAATAGAGTCTTCCACACGAAGAACTTTTGTTATATGTGTCCAAGTAAGATTTTGCAATCGCGATTGCAAAATTCGTATATCATTGATTGTCAAGTAGAATTGGCGAAAATAAGCCAAATTTCTTTTGCTAAATCCTTTACCATATTGATGTGTCAATTGCTCAGATAATTGCGCAATGATCTGAGCCCCATACTCTGCACGTGCCTCACCATTCTGTTCTTCTTCCACGATGCGTCGCCCTATGTTCCAATAGGTCTCTATCATCTTATGATTGACGGAGGCATAAGCTTCCTTCCTGCCTTGCTCTATGATGGAACAGACATCGGTATATAGTCTTGTATTTGTCAATTCATCCATAACTTAATCTCCCATGTTTATCAGTTCTGTCAAACCCTTGATAGCATACTCATCGCCTATAAGTTAGCTTACGAGTGATGACAATTCACTCTGCGCAGCCGCCATCTCAGTGCCTATATTGCAGGGCATTCCGCCCATCTCTTAAATATATAGTCGATAATTTTTCTTCCATAACTCTTCATTATTATAGTTTTTGCTGCAAATTTACGATTTTATTTTGAAGTACCAAAGTTTTCACGGCTTTTTTCAAATAAGAAATCCCTGCCATAGGAAGCCTTTCCTACAGCAGGGATTTTTCTATTGGAAATCATCAAGAATGACTTAACTGTCAATTCTTAACTACTAACTATCAACTATTTATACTCTCCCCAAGCCTTGATGTCGATATCCTCGAGCTTGGTGGTGCAGAATGCATAGATGAATGCACTCGCCAGACGGCTGTTGGTAATCAATGGCACGTTGAGGTCGATGGCAGCACGACGAATCTTGTAACCATTGCTCAACTCTGAGCTGGTCAAGTTCTTAGGAATGTTCACTACCATATCTATCTCGTGGTTGTGGAGCATCTCCAAAGCCTTAGGCGCATCACCACCCTCAGCTTCCTCTGAAGGCCAAAGCACACGGGTGTTCTCAATGCCATTCTCGGTCAAGAACTTGCTAGTACCGCCTGTAGCGAAGAGCTTGTAACCATGCTCCACCAACATGTGGGCTGCATCAAGCATATCCACCTTCTGCTTAGCGGAACCGGTAGAAAGCAAGATGTTCTTGGCAGGAATGCGCTGACCTACAGAAAGCATACTCTTCAAAAGTGCCTGTGATGTATCGTCGCCCAAGCAACCTACCTCACCGGTAGAACTCATATCCACGCCCAAGACTGGGTCAGCCTTCTGCAAACGGTTGAAGCTGAACTGAGATGCCTTGATACCTACGTAGTCGAGGTCGAAGAGATTCTTGCTTGGCTTCTCCACTGGCAAGCCGAGCATCACACGGGTAGCCAACTCGATGAGGTTGATCTTCAACACCTTGCTCACGAATGGGAATGAACGGCTGGCACGGAGGTTACACTCGATAACCAGAATATCATTGTCACGAGCCATGAACTGGATGTTAAATGGACCGTTGATATGAAGCTCCTTGGCAATCTGACGACCTACTCGTTTCACACGACGTACGGTCTCTACATACAACTTCTGAGGAGGGAACTGGATAGTAGCATCACCTGAGTGAACACCAGCAAACTCGATGTGCTCTGAGATAGCATAGGCGATGACCTCACCATTCTTGGCTACGGCATCCATCTCAATCTCCTTGGCATGCTCGATAAACTTGCTCACTACCACTGGGTGGTCCTCGCTCACGTTAGCCGCCAACTGGAGGAATCGCTTCAACTCTTCCTCGTTAGAACATACGTTCATCGCTGCACCAGAGAGCACGTAGCTAGGACGAACCAAAACAGGGAAGCCCACACGCTCGATAAACTTGTCGATGTCCTCCATAGAGGTCAAGGCACTCCACTCAGGCTGGTTGATGTGGTTGTTGGTCAACATCTGAGAGAACTTAGCACGGTCCTCTGCGTTATCGATGTCCTTAGCCTTGGTCCCAAGGATTGGCACATTCTGTGCATCGAGCTTCATCGCCAAGTTGTTCGGAATCTGACCACCGGTAGATACGATGACACCGTGAGGCTGTTCCAAGTCGATGATATCCATCACACGCTCGAATGTCAACTCATCGAAGTAGAGACGGTCGCACATATCGTAGTCGGTAGATACGGTCTCAGGGTTATAGTTGATCATCACAGAGCGCCAACCCTCCTTACGGATGGTATTCAATGCCTGCACACCACACCAGTCGAACTCAACGGAAGAACCGATGCGGTAAGCACCAGAACCGAGTACGATGATAGAGCGATGGTCGTTCTCGAAATTGATGTCACTCTTCACGCCTGCGTAAGTAACATAGAGGTAGTTGGTCTGAGCTGGATACTCAGCAGCCAAGGTATCAATCTGCTTTACTACAGGCAAGATGCCATAGTTCTTGCGGAGGCTACGGATGACGAGACCCGCCTTGGTCATATTGCCCATCTCCTGTTCCAAACCTACGGCACGAGCTATCTGGAAATCGGTGAAACCATATACCTTCGCACTGCGGAGCAACTCCTTGTCAAGGGTATTGACATTGCACTTCTTCATCTCCTCATCGATGTCGATGATGTGCTTCAATTTCTCCAAGAACCACTTGTCGATCTTGGTCAAGTCGTGAATTTGATCTACGGTATAGCCCTTGTGCATTGCCTTGGATATCACGAAGACACGCTTATCTGTAGGCTCCTTCAAGGCAGCATCGATGTCCTCAATCTCCAACTCCTTGTTTTCTACGAAGCCGTGCATGCCCTGGCCAATCATACGAAGACCCTTCTGGATAGCCTCCTCGAAGTTGCGACCGATGGCCATCACCTCGCCGACAGACTTCATGGAAGAACCCAACTCCTTGTCAACACCACGGAACTTACTCAAGTCCCAACGTGGAATCTTACAAACCACGTAGTCGAGGGCTGGCTCGAAGAAAGCAGATGTAGTCTTGGTAACAGAGTTCTTCAACTCGAACAAGCCATAACCCATACCGAGCTTTGCTGCAACGAAAGCCAAAGGATAACCTGTAGCCTTAGAAGCCAAAGCTGAAGATCGGCTCAAACGAGCATTCACCTCGATGACACGATAGTCCTCTGACTTAGGGTCGAAGGCATACTGCACGTTACACTCACCCACGATGCCGATGTGACGGATAATCTTGATGGCGAGGGCACGGAGCTTATGATACTCAGCGTTGCTCAGGGTCTGAGATGGAGCGATGACGATACTCTCACCGGTATGGATTCCCAGTGGGTCGAAGTTCTCCATGTTACAAACTGTGATACAGTTGTCGTAACGGTCACGAACCACCTCATACTCAATCTCTTTCCAGCCCTTCAAGCTCTTCTCTACCAATACCTGTGGAGAGAATGAGAAGGCCTTCTCAGCGAGCTTGTTCAGCTCCTCCTCGTTGTCTGCGAAACCAGAACCGAGTCCACCCAAGGCGTAAGCAGCACGGATGATGACAGGATAACCGAGCTCGGCAGCAGCCTTGCGGGCCTGCTCGATGTTCTCGCAAGCCTCGCTCTTGATGGTCTTCACGTTGATTTCATCCAGCTTCTCTACGAAGAGCTCACGGTCCTCAGTATCCATGATAGCCTGAACAGGAGTACCCAATACCTTGACATTATATTTCTCCAGGATGCCCTGGCGATAGAGTTCCACACCACAGTTGAGGGCTGTCTGACCACCGAAGCTGAGGAGGATACCGTCTGGCTTCTCCTTCTGGATGACACGCTCTACGAAGTAAGGCTGCACTGGCAAGAAGTAGATCTGATCAGCAACGCCTTCTGATGTTTGTACGGTAGCGATATTAGGGTTGATGAGCACGGTCTCGACACCTTCCTCACGCAATGCCTTCAATGCCTGCGAACCAGAGTAGTCGAACTCACCAGCCTCACCGATTTTCAAAGCTCCAGAACCCAAGAGGAGCACTTTCTTTATATTTTCGTCTTTCATTATAATCTTAATTATTAATTCTTAATCATTAATTACTTCAGGCTCTCCACGAACTTATCGAACATGAACTCTGTATCCACTGGACCTGAGCATGCCTCTGGGTGGAACTGGCTTGAGAACCAAGGGTTGGTCTTGTGACGGATACCCTCATTAGAACCATCGTTCATATTAACGAAGAGCTCCTCCCAATCGCTACCAAGCGTCTTGGCATCCACTGCATAACCGTGGTTCTGGGAAGTGATGTAGCAGTTGGTGGTGCCTACCATACGAACTGGCTGGTTATGAGAACGGTGACCATACTTCAACTTGTAGATGGTAGCACCGGCTGCCTTAGAGAGCAACTGGTTACCCATACAGATACCACAGATAGGCTTGCGGCTCTGGCTGATTTGCTTGCGGATGATATTGACAGCATCCTCGCACATATCAGGGTCGCCAGGACCATTGGCAAGGAATAAACCATCAAAGTCCATGTTGGTATAATCGTAATTCCAAGGCACACGGATTACCTCTACACCTCTATTAATCAAGCAACGGATGATGTTCGCCTTCACACCGCAGTCCACGAGAACCACCTTCTTACCAGCACCTTCGTTGTAACGGATGATGTCCTTGCAGCTCACTTGGTCAACGAAGTTCACACCCTCGTAGTTGGCTTCAGGGATATTGTCTGGCTCATCGTCGAAGATGATCTTGCCCATCATCACACCATGCTCACGAAGCACCTTAGTCAACTCACGAGTGTCGATACCAGTTATGCCTGGCACTTTCTCACGCTTCAACCAGTCGGCAAGGCTCTCCACTGCGTTCCAGTGACTATACTGCTCGCTGTAGTCATTGACGATGATAGCCGAAGCATAAATCTTGTCACTCTCCATGAAGGTAGGCAGACCATTCTCCTCGAAAGTGAATGGTGGCACACCATAGTTGCCTACAAGAGGGAATGTAAGTGTCATCAACTGACCGGCATAAGAAGGGTCGGTCAAACTCTCTGGATATCCCATCATGGCCGTGTTGAACACAACCTCGCCCGCCACTGGAGCGTCATATCCAAAAGATTTGCCATGGAACTTAGTTCCATCGCTCAATACTAAGGTTACTTTTTTCATATCTGACATAATTTCTTTTATTCTTGTTTAAAAGTTCTTTTCGTAGTAGTTTACGAATGATTGATTGCAAAGTTTTGTACCTCCTGGAGTTGGATAATGACCCGTGAAGTACCAGTCACCCTTGTGGTTTGGTATTGCCTCACGCAAACCTTCGATGCTTTGGAAGACGAGTTGGATAGGTGTCTCCATGCCCTCTGGGCGAAGCATCTCCACAATTTTCTCATTGATTTCCTCAATGGTGAAAGGCTCATAGATGGCACGCACTGGGTTCATCTGCTCCTCTTTTGGCTTCTCCAATTCAGCCTTGCAAGCTTGGTAGGTCTCTTCGATGATGTTCTCCATCTTACGTTCCTTGAGAAGTTGGATAGCTGCACGGAACACGCAGAATTCCTCCAATCTTGCCATATCGATACCATAATAATCTGGATAGCGAATCTGAGGCGCACTCGATACCACTACTATCTTCTTAGGATGCAAGCGGTCGAGGATGCGGAGGATACTCTCCTTCAAAGTTGTACCACGCACGATACTATCGTCGATGATGACGAGATTGTCAACATGTGGCTCAATACTTCCGTAGGTAACATCATACACATGGCTCGCCAAATCATTTCGGCTGTTGCCCTCCGTGATGAAAGTCCGGAGCTTGATATCCTTCCAAGCTATCTTCTCTGAGCGAACATAATCGCCAAGAATCTCTTGCAACTCCTCCTTGGTAGGAACGTGACCGAGATGAGCTATCTTCTCTATCTTGGTATCATTGAGGTATCTCTTGAAACCATTGAGCATACCATAGTATGCCACCTCTGCGGTATTTGGAATGTAGCTGAACACGGTGTGATCCACATCATAGTCAACAGCCTTCAAGATAGGTTGAGTCAATTGCTCACCCAGTTGCTTACGCTCCTTATAGATGTCCTTGTCAGAGCCACGGCTGAAGTAGATGCGCTCGAACGAGCATGCTGAATCTCCCTTCTGTTCCATGATGCGCTCAATGCTGCACTCACCATTTCTCTTGACCAAGAGTGCTGTACCAGGCATCAATTCCTTGACTTCCTCTGCCTCCAAGTCGAAAGTAGTCTGGAGCACAGGGCGTTCACTGGCAAGCACCACAATCTCATCATTTTTATAATAGAAAGCTGGACGGATGCCCCATGGATCACGCATAGAAAACATCTCACCTGAACCCGTGATACCACAAACCACATAACCACCATCAAAGTTCTTCATCGTGGTCTTGAGCACATTACTCATCTTCACGTGGTCCTCAATATACTTGGTGATGTCTGTATTTTCCATTTCCATCGCCTTGGCAGCCACGAAGTTACGTTCCACCTCACGATCCAGGCGATGGCCCATCAGTTCGAGCATGATGTAAGTATCGCTGTAGATGCGTGGGCTCTGACCTTGCTTGGTGAGTTCCTGGAATATCTCATCCACATTGGTCATATTGAAGTTGCCACAGAGGCAGAGGTTCTTCGCCTTCCAGTTGTTGCGGCGCAAGAATGGGTGGACATACTGTATGCCGCTCTTGCCTGTGGTACTATATCTCAAGTGTCCCATATACAGCTCGCCAGCAAAAGGCAACTCCTCCTTGGCAAACTTGGCATCCGCCAACTGCTCAGGAGTCAAGTCCTTGAAATTGGCATTTGCCTTGCCGAAGATTTCGGTCACGGCATTCTTGCCCTCGGCACGCTCACGAAACATATACTCATGTCCTGGCTTTCCGCCTAGTTTTACGCAAGCCATACCTGCACCCTCCTGACCACGGTTGTGCTGTTTCTCCATCATCAGATAGAGTTTGTTGAGTGCGTACATCCATGTACCGTACTTCTGCTGGTAATACTCCAGTGGCTTCAGCAATCTGATCATCGCTACGCCACATTCATGCTTCAATGGTTCCATCTCTCTATTATCCTATGTTAGTTAAATTGAATATACCTATTTATATATAGGAGTTTTCGACTCCCATCGTTCGTTGAACTCTAAAAAAAAGGGAATCGCTAAGAAATGGCGAATCCCTTTAATATATCATTCAACAGTAACTGACTTCGCCAAGTTTCTTGGTTGGTCAACATCTTTACCCTTGCAAACAGCGACATGATAAGCCAACAACTGCAAAGGAATGGTAGCCAATAATGGCTCCAAGCACTCCAATGTTTCAGGGAGTTCTATCACTTCGTCGGCTATCTTGGAAATAGTCTCATCGCCCTTGCTGACAATAGCAATGACACGACCCTTACGGGCTTTGATTTCCTGGATATTCGACAACACCTTCTCATACATGAAGTTGTGAGTGGCTATCACCACCACTGGCATATCGCTATCAATGAGGGCAATAGGTCCATGCTTCATCTCGGCGGCAGGATAACCCTCTGCGTGGATGTAGCTAATTTCCTTCAACTTCAACGCTCCTTCCAAGGCTACGGGATATTGGAATCCTCGACCTAGATAAATGAAGTTGCGTGCGTATGTAAATGTGCGACTCAAGTCGGCTATCTTATTGTTCAACTTCAACACTTCCTTCATCTTAGCAGGAATATGCCAAAGTTGGTCTGTTATCTTCTGATACTCCGCATCGGTGATGGTTCCCTTCTCCTTACCAATGGCGAGTGCCAAGAGGATAAGAACGGTAACCTGACCGGTAAACGCCTTGGTGGAAGCGACACCTATCTCAGGACCTACGTGAATATAGGTACCTGTGTCGGTTTCACGAGCGATACTAGAACCGATGGAGTTACATATACCATAAATAAAAGCACCTGCTTCCTTGGCCAATTTGATGGCAGCCAAGGTATCTGCAGTCTCACCACTCTGAGAGATGGCGATGACCACATCGTCCTTTGTCACCACAGGATTGCGGTAACGGAATTCAGAAGCGTACTCTACTTCTACTGGAATACGACAATAGTTTTCTATCATCTGCTTGCCAATGAGACCTGCGTGCCAAGAGGTACCACAAGCCACGATAATGATGCGCTTAGCATTGAGAAGTTGCTGACGATGGTCGGTAATAGAGCTCAATACCACACCCATCTCAGTCTCTTTCTTGCAAGTTGACTCGTTGTCGTCGGTCATCACACGAGTCTCGACGGTACGGCTCACCACACGACCACGCATACAGTTGCGCAAGCACTCAGGCTGTTCGAAGATTTCCTTCAACATGAAGTGAGGGAATCCACCCTTCTCTATCTGACCCAAGTCGATGTCAACCGTCTGAACCTCAGGATTGAGCTTCACATTCTGCATATTAACCACCTGAAGAGGTTCACCGAGGCGCATCACAGCGATATTGCCATCCTCCAAATAGACCACCTTATCAGTATATTCGATGATAGGACTCGCATCAGAGCCAAGGAAGAACTCTCCATCCTTGCCGATACCCACAACGAGTGGACTCTGCTTACGAGCGGCAATGATCTGATTAGGATTGCGCTTATCGAGAAGAGCGATGGCATAGGCACCAATCACTTGACGAAGAGCTACTTGAACAGCAGTCAACAAGTCCAAGTCTTTCTTCACCTGAATATATTCAATCAACTGAACGAGCACCTCAGTATCGGTATCACTTTTGAAGGTAACGCCTTTGGAAATCAAGTTTTTCTTGATGTCGGCATAGTTCTCGATGATACCATTATGGATGATTGCAAGATTCTTGGAAGAAGAATAATGAGGATGAGCATTCACTGCAGAAGGTTCACCATGAGTAGCCCAACGAGTATGGGCGATACCTACTGAACCCGTAATATCCTTGTCTGAGCAAAAAGCCTCCAAGTCAGCTACCTTGCCCTTAGCCTTATATACATTCAGGGAGCCATCCTTGCTGATGAGAGCCACACCTGCAGAGTCGTAACCACGATACTCCAAGCGCTTCAAGCCCTTGATAAGAGCTGGATAAGCATCTCCCTTACCTAAATATCCTACAATACCACACATAATTATTATATATATAATCAAAAACAGATTACGTTGATAATCAACAAAACTAGCTTACTTTGCAACGCTAACAGCAAGTGTTGCCAAAGAGATAATAGATGATACCAAACCGATCCAGAAAGTAATAGAATTACTCAAACCGGCAGTACCCTTCTTGGCACCATTTGGCTCGACATAGATAATGTCGTTTTGCTGCAAATAATAATAAGGAGAATTGATGATGTTTGCATCCGTCAAATCCATACGATGAGCAGACTTCATACCTGTAGCATCCTCACGAATCAAGAGGATGTTCTTACGCTTACCCTGCAAACCGAGGTCACCACTCTGTGCAATAGCCTCTACCACACTCATCTTCTCGTAAGGAACCGAGATAGCTCCGGGGCTACCTACTTCACCAAGCACAACTACACGGAAACTGCCCAAACGAACGGTAACCAAAGGATGCTCTGTAGCTGCCAAGTATGGACTAATCTTTGTGCGGATCAACTCCTCACATTGACGACTAGTCAAACCTAAAACGTGAATTTTACCGACTACAGGGAATTCTATATCTCCATTATTATCTACAAGATAAGACTGTAGGTTTTGGTTCTGTCCTCCCATATTGGACATCTTGCTATTGAAGATGTTGAAAGGTTCAGAAACTTTCTCGTCTGTTGTCTTGACGATAATGGACAATTGATCCTTTGGCTTGATGGTTGCGTCATACAACATTCTAGACGCAGAAAGATTCAAAGAATCAATATTCTGGAAATAAGCTACTTGCTTGTAGCTTCCACAGCTTCCAAGCATCGTGACAATAGCGAATGCTACTATAGCAAAAGCAATCAGTTTTTTCATCGTTTAAAATTGATTAAAATTTCGCTGCAAAAGTACTGCATTTTTTTCAAAGTAGCAAATTTTTAGCCCAATTATTTATAAAATTGGGCTAAAAACTATTACTTATCTTCTATTCCGTTAGATGGCAAGTTGAATGAGTAACTGTTATCGAAGATCTTCTTCACCTTATTGATCTCTACGAAAGTGGTTCCTCCACCTTCGCCAAAGCTACCACTCAAGTAAGCAATCTTGTCCTCTTCCTGCAAATAGCCTTTCTGTCGAAGCATACGTACGGCAGCGGTAAACATAGCCTTGGTCGAGACTTGATCTTTCTGATAGATTGGGATGATACCATAGCTGAGGTTCAACCAGCGTTGCAACTTTTCCTTGTAACAGATAGCCAAGACTGGGTTAGGTCCACGGAAAGCCGCCAAGTCACGTGCCGTCTGACCTGTCTCACCGTCAGTGATGATACCAGCCACACCCAACTGCTTAGTTGCCTCGATGGCAGCATGAGCTAAGAAGAGCTTCTGGTCTATCTTGCCGTCTTTCATAGGATCAATATCATTGAGAGGAGACTTATCCTTCTCAGCCTGTTCTGCAATACGAGCCATCGTCTGCACAGCCTCAACAGGATACTTACCGCTAGCCGTCTCGCCACTCAGCATCAACGCATCGGTACGGTAGAAGATTGCATTGGCAATATCTGTCACCTCGGCACGAGTAGGACGAGGATTTTTGATCATGGTATGCAACATCTGAGTAGCCACAATCACTGGCTTCTGAGCCTTGACGCACTTAGAGATGATACGACGCTGAATACCAGGAATCTTCTCAATAGGCACCTCAATACCCAAATCACCACGAGCAATCATAATACCATAAGAAGCATCGATAATCTCGTCAATATTGTCAACACCCTCCTGGTTCTCAATCTTGGAGATAATCTTGATGTCACTATGGTGCTCATCCAAAATATCTTGAACAGACTTCACGTCAGTTGCATTACGAACAAAAGAGTGCGCAATGAAATCAATGTCCAATTCGATAGCAAGCAGAATATTCTTGCGATCTTTTTCTGTCAAGGCTGGCAAATCAATGTGTTCACCTGGTACATTGACACTCTTGTGTGCACCCAGCACACCTTCGTTCTGCACCTCAGCAACAAGCATTGGCCCTTGGTTGTCGATGACTTTCATATCAAGTTCGCCATCATCAAACAACAAATCATCGCCCACCTTGACGTCAGCCGCAATGTCAGGATAGCTCAAATTGACGATATCATGAGAAGACTCCATTTCTGGGCGTCCAAAGATTTTCACCACATCACCTATATTATAATGTATAGGTTCCTTGACATCTGTAGTACGCACCTCAGGACCTTTGGTATCAATCATAATACCAATATGAGGAGACACGGCCCTTACATTTTTTACGATAGTGCGGATTCCTTCTTCGGTAGCATGAGCAGTGTTCATACGAACCACGTTCATACCAGCAAAGAAGAGCTTGCGAATGAAATCCTGATCGCATCTACGATCACTGATGGAAGCGACAATCTTTGTTTGTTTCATACTATTACGTTACCTTATTGAATTTTCTACTCAAATTTGATGCAAAGGTACAAAGAATATTTCAATACACCTATTTATTCCCTATTAATTATAGATTATTAATTATCTAAATGTCCAAATCGGGTGCTTTTTCGGCACCTGCCGCTGCCTCAAATTTTGGCATTACCTGGAAATTGAAGATACCTGCGATGAGGGCATTCGGCATCTTGCGCACAGTCTGATTATAGCTCTGCACGGCATCATTATACTTTCTACGCGCCTCACTGATACGATTCTCCGTACCCTCTTCTTGTACTTGCAAAGACTTGAAGTTCTCACTAGCTTTCAATTCTGGATACTTCTCTGCCACCACCATCAACTTGGAAAAGGCAGAAGCCAACTCACCTTGAGCATCCGAATATTGTTTCAGTTTCTCTGGAGTCAATGTTGAGGCCTCTAATTTCACCTGTCCCACTGCGGCACGCGCCTTGGTCACAGCCTCAAAAGTTTCCTTCTCATGCTTGGCATACGCCTTGACAATCTTTGCCAATTGTGGCATCATATCGGCACGACGCTGATACTGTACCTGCACGTTTGCCAACTCTGTCGTTGCTTGTTCCTGCTTGTCAACCATGCCATTATAGCCGCTAAAAAGCCACAACACCAACACTACCACTACACCTAAAATAATCCATCCAGTCTTTTTCATAACTCAATATAATATTTAAAATTTATTCTTTGATATTTATTATTGTCATTCAGTTTTACCATCCTCCTCCAGAGCCGCCTCCTCCGAAAGAACCACCTCCAAAAGAGCCTCCAGAGAAACCACCGCCACCAGAAGAGAATCCTCCTCCGCCACCTAAGAAGAATGGAGGAAACCAATCATCATCATGCCGACTTCTCCGTCTCTGACCATTGGAGCGATGCTGTCTTTTCTTGATAACGCCACATTCTTCTAATATATACCTTATTAAATAATAGGCAGGAATACCAAAACAAAGAACAAGGAAAAAGATGACAAAAACCCAATCATCCTCCTCCACAGTGCCTTCATCCACATCCATCACCCCTGTGCGTCCACTCTTCACCTTATTATATATAGCACGGCTCGTCTCGACCACAGCCCTTCCCGTTTGGTTGAGTCGCATATTTTTAACGATACAAGCCCTAGCAATGTCATCACAGTCAACATCTGTAAGCTCCCCCTCCAATCCCATACCGGGAGCAATGAAATACTTATGGTCTTCAACCGACACAACAATCACCAATCCCCTTCGAGTACTCTTGTAACCAATACCATATTTGGCTCCTACATCTTGAGACATTCGAAAAGCATCTTGATTCTTGACGTGCCCCACAAGGATGAAAACATTCTGTACCCCACAATCCAAATTAAGTTTCTGAAGATAGAAATTGGCAGAATCCCTCTCCTCTTTCGTAAGATAGCCATCTGGATCAGATACATATTGAGTGGAGTCGCGAAGGTAAGGAATGGGTACATTTTCCGCACTCCATTCTTGACCAATGGCAAAAATGAAGAGAGGAAATAAGAGTAACCACAAAGACAGAAAAGTTCTTCTTAAAACCATGATTTTTCTAATTTTGGTACAAAAATACACAATAAAAACCTTATATGCAAATACTTAGAGCATTATTTTTGCAAAAAAACGCTTAACTTTTTTGTTATATCGCAAAAAACTCGTATCTTTGCACACCGAATTAAGATTAACAAGTAAAAATATACAAGAATTATGACTAAAGCAGATATCATTAATGAGGTGTCAATTGCTACAGGTTTGCCAAAGAAAGATGTTGGTGTTGTAGTTGAGGCATTTATGGAGCAGGTAAAGAATAGCCTTATAGAGAAGAAAGAGAATGTTTACCTTCGCGGTTTCGGAAGCTTCAACATTAAGCACAGAGCAGCAAAGACCGCACGTAATATCTCCAAGAACACAACTCTTACCATTCCAGCTCACGACTTGCCAAACTTCAAGCCTGCTAAGAGCTTCATCGCAGAGATGAAAGGTGAGAAAGCTGAAGACTAATCCAACTAGTCAAAAGTTCTATATTTAAAAACAGGAGTTTAAGCTCTAGCAAAATAGAGATAACATTTATAATAACAATATTTTAAAATTTTAAAATCATGCCAAACGGAAAGAAAAAGAAGGGCCACAAGATGGCTACTCACAAGCGTAAAAAGAGATTACGTAAGAACAGACATAAGAGCAAGTAAGCCATAGCTTATAAGCTCTTAGTCAGTTCGTTACTGAGAGGGGTGTGTCAACTCTTAGGAGTGTTGACATACCCCTTTTTATTAAGGAATTAATGTAAGATAAATGGAAGAACTATGACAAGCGAAGTTGTAATTGATGTCCAACCGAAAGACATATCCATCGCCCTCATGGAAGATAAGCAACTGGTGGAATACCAGAACGAAACTCGTGAGGCATCCTTCTCGGTGGGCAACATCTACATTGCCAAGGTTAAGAAACTGATGCCAGGACTTAACGCATGCTTCGTAGATGTAGGTTATGAGCGCGACGCCTTTCTTCATTATCTTGACTTAGGAAGTCATTTCAATTCCTACCAAAAGTACCTTAAACAAGTACAAAGCGACAGAAAGAAACTTTTCCCATTCTCTAAAGCCGGCAAACAACCTGACCTAGAAAAAGAAGGTAGCATCCAAAATGTGCTGAAAGTGGGACAGGAAGTTCTGGTACAAATCGTAAAAGAACCCATTTCCACCAAGGGACCTCGACTCACTGGAGAAATCTCCTTTGCAGGAAGGTACTTGGTACTTATGCCATTCGGTGAAAAAGTTTCTGTTTCGTCAAAAATTAAAAGTAGTGAGGAACGCTCTCGACTCAAACAGCTCATTCAGAGCATCAAACCTCAAAACTGTGGCGTCATCGTGCGTACAGTGGCTGAAGGCAAAAGAGTGGCTGAGCTAGACGCTGAGCTGAAAGTACTCATCAAGAGATGGGAAGACGCCATTCTGAAAGTACAGAAGACTCAAAAAAGACCACAACTTGCATTTGAGGAAACCGGCAGAGCCGTCGCTCTTATACGTGACTTGTTTAACCCATCCTACGAAAACATCTACGTCAATGACGAGGATGTGATGAAAGAGGTCAAAAACTATGTTTCTCTAATAGCCCCTGAAAAGGCGGGCATAGTTAAACTCTACACAGGGAAAGTCCCTATCTTCGACAATTTCAACGTCACCAAGCAGATAAAAGCTGCCTTCGGACGTGTGGTTAACTACCAGCATGGCGCTTATCTCATCATCGAGCATACTGAAGCTTTGCATGTTGTCGATGTCAATAGTGGCAACAGAACTAGGGAAAAAGGTCAGGAAGCCAATGCGCTTGATGTCAACTTAGGCGCAGCTGATGAATTGGCAAGACAGCTGAGACTCCGTGATATGGGAGGCATCATCGTGGTCGATTTCATCGACATGAACTTAGCTGAAGACAGACAATTGCTCTATGAGCGCATGTGCAAAAACATGCAAAAGGATCGTGCCAAGCACAATATCCTACCATTGAGCAAGTTTGGCTTAATGCAGATTACTCGTCAACGTGTTCGTCCGGCAATGGACGTCAACGTGGAAGAGACCTGTCCTACTTGTTTTGGAACAGGAAAGATTAAGTCAAGCATCCTCTTCACCGACCAATTGGAAAGAAAAATAGACAGACTAGTCAACAAGATTGGTGTCAAGAAATTTACTTTGTATGTGAATCCATACGTAGAAGCTTTCATCAACAAGGGCTTTATCTCGTTGAAGCGAAAGTGGCAGTTCAAGTATGGTTTCGGATTCAATGTCATTTCTTCACAGAAATTGGCATTCTTGCAATACGAATTCTACGACAAGGATAATCAATTCCTCGATATGCAGGAAGAGCAAGAGACAAAGTAATCTACTAGAAAAAAAGGAGAAAAACAAGTGAATTCTTGCTTTTCTCCTTTTTTATATGAAAAACATTTCCATTAAGCATTCTTAATTTCAATGTCTTCCTTCACATGATTTCGTATCTTGGTAAGGAATATCTTCATGCGGTGGGCATCCTTATGATCAATGATGTCGATAAGTTCCGCCAACTCCTCACGTATCTGGGCTACCTGACCAGAGGTGTATGGATTGAAAAGGATTTCCTGCAAGAGGTAATCATCCTCATTGAGCACACCCTTGGCTATCTGCATATGACGTTTGAAAGTAGTACCCGGCGCATCCTGATGCTTCATCACTGCTGCGAAAGCAAAGGTACTCACAAAAGGAATACTCAAAGAGTAAGCCACCGTTTGGTCATGCTCATCAAAGGTGTATTCGTGCAAACTCAAACCCAACTTTTGATACAAGTCCTTGAAGAATATCTTGCCCATGTAGTCGCCTTCCTTGATGATAACCGCATTCTCCTCTGAGAGTTGGTTCAAGTTGGCAAAGGTAGGACCAAACATAGGGTGCGTACTGACAAATCGGAATCCACTCTTCTCATAGAATGCCTGCAAACCAGTCTTTACAGAGGCTATATCACTGATGATACAGTCCTTAGAAAGATGAGGCAGAACTTCTTCGAAAGCTGGTAAAGTATATTTCACCGTCACCGCATTGATGACCAACTCCGGACGAAACATCTCTATTTCCTCCATCTTGGTAAAGCGATAGCAGTTGTAGGTAAAGCGCAAACGCTTGGCATCCTTTTCATATACCGCTACCTCATGGTCGAAGCTGAGCAGGTCGATGAAAAAACTTCCCATCTTACCTGCTCCCATAATCAAAATTCTCATCTTACTTCTGATTCAAAATCTCCAACTGCTGACGAACACTCTCCTCATGGATGTGCTCAAAGATTTGTGCTGCGAATTCTGGACTCATGCCACAGAGAGAAGCCTGCGCACCACGCTTGTCAAGAATCTCGTTGTAACGGTTGGTCTGCACGATGGTCATGTTGTGCTCCTTCTTGTAAGTACCAATCTCACGGCATACACGCATACGTTTAGCCAAAAGATCCATCAACTGGTTGTCGAGTTCATCGATCTGTCCACGCAAAGTATGCAAGCCCTCGGTAGAATAATGCTCGTCACGAACTACAAGAAGACTGAGGATATAATCGAGTACCTCTGGTGTAACCTGCTGCTTAGCATCGCTCCACGCATCATCTGGCTGGCAGTGGCTCTCTACGATAAGGCCATCAAAGCCCAAGTCCATAGCCTGCTGGCAGAGAGGAGCAATCAAGTCGCGACGACCACCAATGTGGCTAGGGTCACAGATGATAGGCAACTGTGGTATGCGGCGATGCAACTCGATAGGAATCTGCCACATAGGGAGGTTGCGGTAAATCTTCTTGTCGAAGCTAGAGAATCCACGATGGATAGCACCCAAGCGCTTGATACCTGCCTGATTGATGCGCTGGAGGGCACCAATCCACAACTCCAAGTCTGGATTGACTGGATTCTTCACCAACACTGGTACATCCACACCCTTCAAACTGTCAGCCAATGCCTGCATAGCAAAAGGATTTGCAGAAGTACGAGCACCTACCCAAAGAATATCGATACCATACTTCAAGGCGAGTTCCACATGCTCTGGAGTAGCCACCTCGGTAGCAACGAGCATGCCCGTCTCTTCCTTTACCTGTTTCATCCAAGGAAGTGCCTTCTCACCATTACCCTCGAAGCCTCCTGGCTTGGTACGTGGCTTCCAAACACCAGCACGGAACATGTGGCAACCTTTGGCAGCCAACTGCTTAGCGGTAGTCATAACCTGCTCTTCTGTCTCTGCCGAACATGGACCGGCGATGACGCAAGGGCGTTCCTGATCACTTGGGAAATTCAATGGTTCTAATTCTAATTCCATAGTCGTATATTTTTTGTTTTTACTTTTTTACCCTTTTATTTTTTTACTTTTGAAAGACCTTCTTGATTCTTTCGAGTGCCTCCTTCATCTTTTCGTCCTTGGCACAAAGACTGATACGGATGTATCGCTTACCATTACTGCCAAAGATGAAACCTGGCGTGATAAAGACTCTTGCTTCATGCAGTACCTTCTCGGTCAAGTCTTCTACATCGGAATATTTCTCTGGTATCTTGCCCCAAAGGAACATACCCACTTGGTTAGGATCAAACTTGCAATCAAGCACTCGCATGATTTCCTCTGCAATGTCACGGCGGCGGCGATAATTGGTGATGTTGTTCTCCTCATGCCACTCATCGGTATTGTTGAGCATCGCCTCTGCCGCAGCCAACTGGATACCACGGAAACAACCATTATCTATATTGCTCTTCACCTTAAGAATCCAAGAGATGAAAGTCTTATTGCTTGAAATCATAGCCACACGCCAACCTGGCATATTATGACTCTTGCTCAGAGAGTTGAACTCAATGCAACAATCCTTAGCACCTGGCACTTGCATGATACTCATCGGATGCTTGTTGAGGATAAGCGAATAAGGATTGTCATTCACCACTACAATGTTATGGTCTTTGGCAAACTTCACCAGTCGCTCGTAGGTTTCCATACGTGCATTTCCACCAGTCGGCATGTTAGGATAGTTGGTCCACATCAGTTTCACATGACTGAGGTCCATTTTCTCCAAGGCATCAAAGTCTGGTTGCCAATCATTATCCTCACGCAAGTCATAATAGGTAATCTTAGTACCCAATATCTTGTTGATGGCAGTATAGGTAGGATAGCCCGGATTTGGTATGAGTACCTCGTCACCAGGATTGCAGAAAGCCAAGGTGACGTGTAGAATACCTTCCTTGCTACCGATGAGAGGTTGTATCTCTGTAGCCCAGTCTAGGTCAACATCATACCAACGCTTATAAAAGCCAGCCATAGCCTTGCGCAACTCTGGGATACCCACCGTAGGTTGATACCCATGTGCACCAGGTTCATTAGCTACCTCGCAGAGTTTATCGATGGTCTGCTGAGAAGGTGGCATATCTGGACTTCCGATGGCTAGGCTGATGATGTCCATGCCCTCGGCATTCAACTTGGCAACTTCCTTCAACTTGCGGCTGAAGTAGTACTCTTGTATTTCCGTTACTCTATTAGCTGGCTGTATCATTTTCAATCGATAATTTATGATTTACAATTTATAATTTCTCCTCATATTCGCCTAAGACCTTGATTTTCCTGACGAGAGGCGTGATAGCATCAATGCTCTGACGATAGCGTGTCAAATTGTCGAACGTCAAATCCACATAGAAGAGATATTCCCACTCGTGCCCGATGTTAGGCAACGACTGGATCTTCGTCAGGTTGATGTCATAGAAACTCAAGATAGTGAGCACCTTCGAGAGCGATCCCTTGTCGTGCGAAAGACTGAAGACGATGCTCGCCTTGTTGGCTTTCTCTATCGGACGGAGCAATGCCGCTTTCTGGGGATTGCAAACCACAAGAAATCTCGTATAGTTGTGTGGATTGTCGTGTATTCCCCCTTGCAGCACCTTCATGCCATACATTTTAGCTGCATAACTAGAACAGATGGCAGCCCATCCTCTCACCTGATGTTGCGCGATGTAAGCAGCAGATCCGGCAGTATCCTCAGCTTCCACAGCCTTAAGGTCCGGATGATTTGCCAAGAACTTTCCACACTGCATCAGAGCCACAGGATGGGAATGAACCTCTTGGAGCGTACTCCAATCATCCTCGGGCAAACAACAGATACTGTGCTCGATATGGAGTTTATGCTCTCCCACTACGGTAGTGCCACTCTGACGAAGCAATTCGTAATTGTGGAGCAAGCTACCAGCAATGGTATTCTCGATGGCAGTGATTCCGATGACAGTAGGGTCACGCTTGATATTCTCAAACACTTCCTCAAAGGTTGCACAACAAATCAACTCAATCTGCTCACCCTCGAAGTATTCATGCGCAGTAATGTCATGGAATGACCCCAACTCACCTTGTATAGCTATTCTTTTCATTGCCTTTTGGTTTATCTTTATCTCAAAGGACACATAATCAAGAGGTGTCTTACGAAAAACGGTCCTACTCTTTATAGAGCGGGACCGTTTCGATAGATTTCTTAATCTTATATCCTAAGTTGAAATTTACACGCAACTTCCCGCTTTACAATCGCTTGCAAAGTAAAAGTAAAAGCTAAAGTAGTACGCATTAAACTTCATATTCTATTTCTTTTTAGTTAATGATTTATACGCTTGCAAAAGTAGTATTTTTTTCCGACACCACCAAACAATTTGTTAGTTTTTTCGTAATTTTACTTATATTTTTCCGAAAAAGCAGGCTTTTCAACCGATTTTTATCATAAAAAACGCATTTTTCTGCGATTTTCCTTTCAAGAAAGCGGATGCGAGTTAATGACAAAGCTCTCTTCCCTCTGCCTGAAACGCACCAGAAAGTTCTTCTACCGCTTCAGGATTTTCACGGAAATATGCCTGCATGTCTTCTTCAGCATGATGTTTATCACCCATGGCATAATACACCCCACCTCTTTCACGGTAGATTTCTGCCGCGTGAGGATTGAGTTCTAATGCAGAATTATAATAACGAATGGCATCGTCATACTTTTTCTCAGAAAAGGCTTCTCTTCCCAACAATTTGAATGCCTCCACTTTCACATCTTGATGAATATCTATCATATTTATCTTATTTATACATTTAATAATATATACAAAAGTACAGTTTTTCATCGAAACTGCCAAATTTCCGAGCCATTACTTTGTAGTTTTAAATAATATTCATACCTTTGCAGCCGAAAAGAGTCACAGACAACCTCTTTCGTGGGGGAAAGTTGTCCCTTTCAATCATTTATTAATCAAAACTGTAATAAACCAACGACATGAAAAAGTCATTATTAGTTTTCGCCGCATTGATGGTTGGTACTTTTGCCAAAGCTCAAACCAATGCACAAATCCTGTATGATTTCGGTTCTGACCGTAAGTATGTAACCCTTACTCTCGAAATGTTCAAGGCTGACAAATGGGGAAGCACCTACTTCTTTGTTGACCATGACTTCAACTACGACAAAATGGTCGTGGGAAGCAAGAACATCTCTCAAGGTGGAACCTATACCGAGATTTCTCGTGCACTCAACTTCTGGCAAAACTCCAAGATGAAGAACTGGAGTTTGCACGTGGAATATAATGGTGGTATCACCAAGAACTATCCTATCAACAACGCATGGCTCTTCGGTGTAGAGTACTTTATCCACGACAAGAGCTTCAAGAACACCTTGACACTCCAAGCACTCTACAAGACTATCCGTAAGACCGATCAGAATGTGCCAATGCAGTTGACTGCTGTTTGGGGATGCAAAGACATCTTTGGATTAAAGGGATTGAACTTTAGCGGTTTCGCAGATTTCTGGTGGGAGAACCATACCAGTATGCTCGACAAGCACGGAGACGCAAAGGTTGACGAGACTGGCGAAGTCATCTACAAGAATGAGCACACCGTATTCACCACAGAGCCACAACTTTGGTACAATGTAGGTCAGCACTTCGGATGCGAGAACCTCAGTGTGGGTGGCGAGGTTGAGATCAGCCACAATTTTGGCAGCAATGCCGGATGGATGGTTCGCCCTTGCTTGGGTGTGAAATGGGACTTCTAACATCCCATACTTTTCGAGCATATACTTGATACCAATAAACGACAAAGCCTGCCAGAATCCCTTCTGACAGGCTTTTCACATAATTAGGAATCCCTATAATAGGGAAGAGAGATTATCTTATGGTCTCAGCACTTTCAAGTCGCCTGTCTTGAAAGAACCTACTCCATCTTTTTCTTTGATCAACTGACGAGTAACGCCAGACAACTTGATGTTGCCAACACCTTCAAGAGTAGCCTTTACCGACTGGCAATCCACATGAGCATCTACCTTTCCCACGCCCTCGTTGTCTATATCCAGATGACCACCCTTGAAGAGAGCGATTTGCACATTGCCTACACCTTCATTATCAATATCGACATGATCAGACTGCATATTGTCTATGCGAACATTACCAACACCTTCATTGGTAATCTCTATCTTGTTGGCAAGCAAGTTCTTGACATTTACGTTTCCAACCCCTTCATTGTCTATCTCAAACACATCGGAATTGATGGCGTTGGCATTAAAGCTTCCTACGCCTTCCAGACTCACCTTCACCAAGTCTGGCGATGTTACATACACGCGCAAGCGCTCATTGTTCTTCAACTTACTAATTCCCTTGACCCTAGAAGCAAGTCCGATAATCATCTTGTTTTCACGATAGACTACCTTTACATTTTCCATGAGTTGCTTCTTGAATTTTGGATCGCTGATTTTTGAAAAGTCCAAGCGAACATCCTGTTGGTCACCATTGGTCTGCGTATAATAGACATCTGCCACAGTCTCAATCTCAATTTCCATAAATGGCTTCACACTCAAGTCTGCTTGAGTAAATTTCAAGTCACCATTGAGAACTGTATTACCACTATTGCCACTGAAAGCACAAGATGTTGACATCATCAACAAGCCAGCAGCCAAAACTGCAGTCTTCATTTTTTTGAGAAATTCCAATCTATCCATTATATTCTTCTTTTATAGTTTGACATGATCAACAAAGACACGTCTTACGTGCTTTATTTTACCCTTTTAGACGAGAGGGGCACAACAAAAGTTGCACCCCTCTACATTATTTTTTCATAAAAATGATGATTTTTTCCATTCCTTACGCCTTCAAAGCCTCGCCAAGGATTCTCTTGGCGTTCTCCACCCTATCTGCAGATGGCGGATTAACCTCTTTCAAAGGATAGTCGATACCCAACTTCTCATATTTGTAGATGCCCATCGTATGGTAAGGTAACACATCGATACGCTGGATATTGTCGAGCGTCTTCAGGAAATCCCTCAACTGCACCAGATACTCATCCTTGTCTGTGATACCAGGAATCAGCACATGGCGAATCCATACGGGTTTCTTGATGTCGCTCAGATAACGGGCGCAATCAAGGATATTTTGGTTGGAATGGCGAGTCAACTTGCGATGCTCCTCATCATCAATATGCTTGATGTCGAGCAAGATCGTATCCGTGACTTGCATCAGTCGCTCAAACTTCTCGAAGAACACACCCTTCTGAGTAAAGAGTTGTGCAGAAGTGTCGAGACAAGTATTGATTCCTCTTTGGTGTGCCTTCTCGAAAAGTTCCAAGAGGAAGTCGATTTGCAGAAGAGCCTCACCACCGCTCACCGTGATGCCGCCTTTATCCCCCCAATAGCTGCGGAAACGTTCTGCCTTGTCCAACAAGTCGTCAGCATACCACTCCTCTCCCACTCCTGTCTTCCAAGAATCCGGATTGTGACAGAACTGGCAGCGCATCGGACATCCCTGCAGGAAAATCAAGAACCGAATGCCCGGCCCATCCACAGAGCCGAAGCTTTCTATACTATGAATGAATCCTCTTTGCATCTGTTATTGTTTATGAAGATCATAGACACCCATTTAGAGCTTCTCATGAGCCTGACGAGCGATCACATCCAACTGCTGCTCACGGGTCAAGTCGATGAACTTCACGGCATAGCCACTCACACGGATGGTGAAGTTCTGGTACTCTTCCTTCTCTGGGTGCTCCATCGCATCCTTGAGCTTGTCGATACCGAATACGTTCACGTTCAGGTGGTGAGAACCCTGGTTGAAGTAACCATCCAATACACCTACCAATGTCTGGGCACGCTCCTCGTCGTTGTGGCCGAGAGCACCTGGACTGATGGTCTGAGTATTAGAGATACCATCGAGAGCATACTCGTATGGCAACTTAGCTACTGAGTTCAATGAAGCCAAAAGACCGTTCTTCTCTGCACCGTAAGATGGGTTAGCACCTGGAGCCAAAGGAGCACCGGCTGGACGACCATCAGGCATGTTGCTGGTGAACTTACCATATACTACATTTGATGTGATAGTCAAGATAGATGTAGTTGGCTCTGAATTGCGGTATGTATGATGCTTCTTGATCATGTTCATGAAGGTCTTGAGCAACCATACTGCAATCTCATCAGCACGCTCATCATCGTTACCGTAACGTGGGAAGTCACCCTCGGTCTTGAAGCTGAGAGGGAAACCGGTCTCATCACGGACGATGTTTACCTTGGCATACTTGATAGCTGAGATAGAATCAACTACGTGGCTGAAACCAGCGATACCTGTAGCGAAAGTACGACGAACATCTGTATCGATGAGCGCCAACTCTGCTGCCTCGTAGAAGTACTTGTCGTGCATGTAGTGGATGAGGTTCAATGTCTTCACATAAACGCCAGCCAACCAGTCCATCATATCCATGAAACGTGGCATGAACTCCTCGTATGTCAATACATCACCCTCTACGGCGCGATACTTAGGACCGCACTGCTCGCGTGTCTTTGAGTCAACACCGCCAGAAACAGCGTAGGTCAAGCACTTAGCCAAGTTGGCACGGGCACCGAAGAACTGCATCTCCTTACCTGTCTGTGTAGCTGATACACAGCAGCAGATGCTATAGTCATCGCCCCATACAGGACGCATCACGTCGTCATTCTCATACTGGATAGAACTTGTCTTCACAGAGATCATCGCAGCATAGTGCTTGAAGGTCTTTGGCAAGCGAGAGCTATAGAGCACGGTCAAGTTTGGCTCTGGCGAAGGTCCCATGTTCTCCAAGGTGTGGAGGAAACGGAAGTCATTCTTGGTCACCATAGAACGGCCATCCTGACCCATACCACCTACCTCAAGAGTTGCCCATACAGGGTCGCCAGAGAAGAGCTGGTTGTATGAAGGGATGCGAGCAAACTTCACCATACGGAACTTCATTACCAAGTGGTCGATGAGCTCCTGTGCGTCAGCCTCTGTCAAGGTACCCTCCTTGAAGTCACGCTCGAAGTAGATGTCGAGGAAGGTTGAGATACGACCTACTGACATAGCAGCACCATTCTGGGTCTTCACAGCACCGAGGTAACCAAAGTACAACCACTGAACAGCCTCACGTGCATTCTGAGCTGGCTGTGAAATATCGAAACCATAGCTAGCAGCCATCTCCTTCAAGCCCTTGAGAGCCTTGATCTGCATGGCTACCTCCTCACGAAGACGAATCACCTCGTCAATCATCTCACGGTCGCCCATCTCAGCCAAGTCCTTCTGCTTCTCGGCAATCAAGAAGTCGATACCATAGAGAGCCACACGACGATAGTCACCTACGATACGACCACGACCGTATGTATCAGGAAGACCTGTCAAGATATGGTTGTGGCGCACGTGCTTCATCTCTGGGGTGTAAGCATCGAAGACACCATCATTGTGCGTCTTGCAATAATTGTGGAAGATCTCGTGGAGCTTGGCAGATGGCTCATAGCCGTATGTAGTGCAAGCCTGCTCAGCCATCTTGATACCACCGTATGGCATAAAGGCACGCTTCAATGGCTTGTCTGTCTGAAGACCCACTACCTTCTCCAAGTCCTTGGTGCCTTCGCCGATATAGGCAGCACCGTATGCTGTCAATCCTGAAACCACCTCAGTCTCCATGTCAAGCACGCCACCCTTGGCACGCTCCTGCTTCTGGAGTTCCTTGAGCATACCCCAAAGGGTATCTGTAGCTTGGGTAGGTTCTGCCAAGAACGACTCGTCGCCGTCATAGCTGGTGTAGTTGTTCTGAATGAAGTCACGAAGATTGACCTCAGATTGCCACTTGGTTCCTTTGAAACCTCTCCATTCTGTTCTCATAATCAATTTTCCTTATATTTTAAATAGTTAATAATTATATATAATGTAATACACACTTTCAAATTTGCCTTTCTCAAAACATCTAGAAACAAAAAAGCCCAATCACAGATGTGACTGGGTTTTATTTCTTACAATGGCACTTTCCAAGATACGCACCGCCCTGTTTCTTGCCAAGCCCTAAGCCTGCCAAGATCGTCATCCCGATGCCTACTACAGCTCCGATGCCCACAGCGATTGCAATTTTCTTCTTATTTGCCATATTGTATTTTCAGAAGTTGATTTTAATAGAGTTATCCTTTCGCCTCGTCTGATGGGAACAGCATAAAAAATGCAGTCCCGAACCACCATTGAGGTTTGGGACTGCAAAATTACAAAAATATTTCAATATAAGAGAAAGAAAACTGTTAAATTGTTCACTTTCTCTCGAAAATCCCCATTTATGAGTAGGCAATGCGCTCGCTTCTCCAAGAAGATGGTACTCTTCTACTTCTTCACGAGGAACTTGATGCCTTTCACGCTTCCAGGTGCACCCTGCTCAGCACGAGGCAGATACTCGAAGGCTGAGATGGTCATCTCCTTACCCATATCCACGATGCAGAGATGTGGGAAATTGGCTCCCTTCTCCGTCTGCCAATAGGTACTCTCTTGGAGGTCGAACATCTTGTCGAGCGTAGAATTGCCCTTCTCGCTGTCAGCATAATAAGCCACCCAGTTGTTGCGGTCGATGCGATTGCCTTGTGCATCCTGTAGATATACCTCGGCGATGGCTATCTGAGAATCACCACTCTGACTGCTGTTGCACTCGAAAGCGAAGTAGCGTCCTGTCACAGGCTTGTCGAGCTTGATGGTCTGCCAACCATTGCCAGCCTTCAAGTCACCTTGCCATGCAGGTGTCTCAGAGTTCAAATCCATGCGATGACCAGGCTCGTTGTGCTTATTGCTCTTTTCGAGGTTCAACTTGTCTAACTCAGGGTGGTCTTGGCAGAATGCTGTAGGCATGACATCGGTGCCAACCTTGCCAGCCTCGCCCTTAGGACCAACGACATCGAGCACGATGACCTCATTCTTGCCCTTCTTCAACCAGCATCCTGGCAGATACAAGGTTTGCTGAGGACCGATTTGCCAGAAACGCCCCAAGGCATGACCATTGACATAAACCTGTCCCTTGCCGAAGGCCTCCATATTAATAAAGGTGTCGCCCACCTTATTTATATTAAAGAAGCCACGATAGTAGCCAGCCTTTCTTTCTCCCCAAGGATCAATTTTTATAACGGCATCAGAATGAGCCTTGGCTACGACCTCTTCTAATTCCGCATCCGCCATGCTCTTGCCACTGAGTGCCTTCACTGCATTCTGATAATCATCTGGGATAGCAAGTTGCTCCCATGCAGTTGGCTTCAGAGTGATTTCTCCGTATGGGGATTGCGAAGTGATGGTCACATTACCCACAATACCTTTATAGTCCTTGATGGCACGACCAAAGTTGATGCGTCCCATGCCTTCCACTACGATAGTCAACTTGCCGCCATTTGGCATAGCTGGCAAATCGAGAGACTTCTCATTCTTCACACGGTCTATCTTACCGATGTACTTATTCTCCAAATATACCTGGGCAAAGTCATGGAATTCTCCTGTGAGAGTACTTGGCTTATCATTGGCAGGGAGAGAAACCACATACACCATCGTTCCCCAACCCATGTCATACTCCTCGAAGGTTTTGGGAGCTTGCTCGACCGTCTTCTTGGTATAACCATAAACAAGTGGCTTATACTCCGTAAACTTAAAGGTAGGCACACTGATGAGCGGCATCGGTGCCTTTGGCACAGCAGGCAACTTCTTGCCATCATTATGCTTTGCCATCATCTCTCGCAACTCGAAATATTTAGGAGTCGTATGACCATACTCATTGATAGGCGCATCATAGTCGTATGACGTAACGTCTGGTTGGAAGCCAGGAGAATTGGCACCAGCCCAATGTCCAAAGCTCGTTCCGCCGTGGGTCATATAGAGGGAGAAGCTGATGCCTTTGCTGAGCATCTCGTCCATTCCTTCCACCATATCCTTGGCAGGACGAGTCTCATGACGAGCACCCCACTTGTCAAACCATCCACTCCAGAACTCAGAGCACATCTTAGGTGCATTCGGACGAACCTCACCGAGACGCTTGAACTGATTGTCGATATTGGCACCCGTACCGAAATTCATGGTCCAAGTCAAGTCATCGAGACCATTGTTGAGGAAGTTGGAAGACCAATCGCACTGGAAGAGTTCCACCTTGTCGAAGCCACTCTCCTTCACGATGTCACGGATGGCGCTCACGTAGGGTTTGTCCTTGCCGTAGGAACCATACTCATTCTCCACCTGTACCATGATGATAGGACCACCATTCTGGATGGTGAGGGAAGCCAACTGCTCGCCCACCTTCTTCTCAAAGATTTTCACTCTCTCCATGAAGTAAGGGTCTTTCTCACGCAATTTGATGTCTTTCTTCTTCAAGAGCCACCAAGGCAGACCGCCCATCTCCCACTCCGCACAAACGTATGGACCAGGACGCACGATGACGTACATGCCGTTCTTCTGACAGAGACGGCAGAACTCAGCCACGTCATTGTTGCCCGTAAAATCGAACTTGCCTTCCTGCTGCTCATGGATATTCCAGAACACATAGAGGCAGACTGTATTCATGCCCAAAGCCTTGCACATCTTGATGCGATGCTCCCAGTAGGCACGAGGGATACGAGGATAATGCAACTCGGCAGCCTTCACCACGAAAGGTTTACCATTCAAGAGGAATGTCTTATCACCTGTGGTAAAAGTTCCACCTTTTTTGGCGGCCATCATCTCGGAAGGAGCGAATGTCAAGAGAGAGGCAAGAGCCAAGGTTTGGATTGTTTTTGATAATGTCATTGTATCTGAAATTGTTATTTGTTTGAGTGCAAATTTAGCGAAAAAAAATAGAAGAAATGGTTACAAATCGCTCAAAAAGGAGTAGAAAATGACTATTTTCTTCCTTTTAACCGTAATTTGCAACCATTTCGCCTACGTTCTATTATTTTTGTACAAAAGTGGTAACACTTCTTGGTATCAATTCTACACGACCGCTACATTCGCCAACGGTTCAGAAAGCATTGAGTACGAGTGCCACGCTGTATCTGCGAAGAATCACCTTGTTCCTCACTGCCCGCCCCCAAGTTGAATCGCCAGATAGACAAGCCGATACCTTTAGGCTTCCCCTGCGCATCGTTTTCCATGGAAAAGAGCCAGTCGGCAATTTTCTGTTGCTGCTTCTCTGGCCAAAGTCCCAAGAATTGCATGCTCCACGCATCACTCGCTCCAAAATGCTGGATATGCTGTTCTGGGGAGTTGGCGAGGATTTTGTATCGGACGATTGGTTCCTAGGCTGCCATCAAGCCAAGGCTCGATGATGCCAACAGTGCCCATATTCCTAATTTCAAATGATTGGTGTTCATGATTGATCGTTTTTATCCCTCTTTCCACTCATTGACTGTCCCTTCCTCAGAAGAGAAGTTAGCACCAATAAGGTGGACATTGCGGCTATTCCTTGGTCTTCAGATAATTGTTCGCCAATATCGTAAGAAGACCCTCCCTCACCTCATTGTTAGGAATATCGAGAAGATAAGACTCCGTGTCACGTTCATACCCCTTGATGGTGAGATAACCGCTCTGGTATATCATCGGAAGAGGCATCTCCACATCAGCCTTATAATCATCAAACTGTGGGGCTGCATAATATTTACCAATCAACTCATTCAAGTTTTGGTCGAAATGATTAAGCAAGCGAACGAGATACGTTGGTGTACCACTTTTGAACCAGTAACTTCCCAAGTCCATTTGGTCGAAAGCATTCAAAATACTGAAAGGATTAAAGATGTCTGTCATCCTCTTACTGAAATGGTAACCATCATATTTTTGTTTCAGCAACTCCAGCATTCCCTCTACAGAGCACTCATATTCCTCAGCAAACTCCTTGATTGGTTCAAAGAAATATTTCACCAATTCCTTCTGTGTAATGCCACAAATAGCTTCAAATTCACGGTTCAAACTGATGTCCTTTGGCTGGTTGAAGCCACTGAACATACTGATTTGTGAGAACTTGGTGACACCAGTGAGGAAAACAAAGCGCAAGTCGGCATCAGCTCCCTTAAAGGTGGCATAGAACGACTTCAAGATATTGCGGTGCTTTTCCTCCAGTGTCATTGTCTTGCCTAGGTGCTCGACATGGAAATCCATATCCAATACATCCAATATTGGCTTGTCATACTCATCGATGAGGACTACTGCTCCCAAGCCCGTCTGTTCATGCGCTGCATGTAGTATCTTTTGGAATCTCTGAGCTAAATCGGGATTGTCATTTACTAATCCGTACAGTTTCTCCCAATCAGACAACTTATCTTTAATGCCTGCCTCTAGGGTTCCATCGTTTAGGTAGTTACCCGTATTGAAATCCAAATGGAACACTGGATATTGCTTCCACTCTTGCTCCAGCGCATCAATGGCAAGTCCCTTAAACAGTTCCTTCCTGCCCTGGAAGTATGCCTCCAAGGTAGAGAGGAGTAGGCTCTTTCCGAATCGTCGAGGACGACCTAGAAAATAGACTTTGCCATTATTTACTAGGCGATACACCAACTCAGTCTTATCTACATAGACCTAAAAAAAACTGTCTTGCTACTCAGAACATTCGCGGCGTGGCTCTTTCGCGCTACGAATGTGCTGAGATGCAAGACAGGTTTTCTGTTTTCATTCAAGTCTGAATCCTATCAGAAGTCAGAGAAAGCATTGTCATCAAAGAACCAATCAATCTTTTTGGCATAATCACCCTCTGATACGTTTCCTGTGTTATCAGTATTTAATTCTGTATTACCTTTCATCGAATTGTGATCAACATCAGGAGCTGCATGCACGCTGTCACCATTACCTTGGAGACTGTTAGAGAGTAGTTTTGACTCTTCTTCATATTTTATAAAGAAGATTGTCGGAATAATATAATCTCTTTTCATCTTTGTAACAATTATTTCTTTACATATTTCTTACCATTAACTATATAAACGCCTTTAGGCAGTCCGTTAAAATTAATAGCTTTACTACGAACCAACTGTCCATCTATGGAATAGACATCAGCAGAATGAGTAAGGATACCACTCTCAAAGAGCAGATTTTCAATGCCTGTAGTATTGTCTTCATCATTTTCAAAACCGTTTACATTCATATTTTGTAGCGAAATCGCCTTTGCGTTAGCAGTTACCCTATTAAAATAGATGTAAGATCGGTAAGGTTTTATCTCCATTCCATCTTTAGGAATACGTGAGAGAACACCCTTATTCGTCACTACGTAAGATCCTTCATTAAGCGTAGTATTAATGAATGTACCCTTAAAGACGAGTGCATCGCTCTGCATTGGCTCTGTAAAAGGATATGTATTTCCATCAGTTCCTACACTAAAAAGCGGACTGTCAGCCTCACCGAATGTGGCGCGGGTTGTTATGCTATTGATGACTGAATGGTCTTTCTTATCATTATCTGTCTTATTGGTAGGGAAAATAAAATAAGGATAACCGGCGATGATGTCCTGATTGGCATGCTCGATAAACATCACTTTCTTGTTGGAAGTGTCGATGTTTTTCATCAGCACCACCATGGTTCCGTCGCCGAAGACCTTCTCTATCTGTCTCCTATTGATGGAATAAGGCAGACAGATGGCATTCCAATAGTTCTTGTAGAACGTGCGTTTAAGCGTGACATCCACATTCTTTTTTATAAGTGCAGAATAGTCTTTTGTATCGTCGAGCGTGACACCATTTTCGTCTTTTGAAACGTTCACAAATTCACCTGTTGCCCTCCATTCATCATGCTTAGCGTCTGGTTTCACCTGATGATATTTAGCATGTATGCCTTTCTCGAATGTAAAGCCTGCCAGTCCGAGCTTTGCCGTATTTGAGAAGATGTAATAGGTCTTGCCAGGAAGCACATTGAATGTATATCTGACAATGCCCTTAGTGATCAGCACATGTCCATCTTCATCATTGCCAAGTTTGAATACGTGCTGCTGCATACCCGGATTAGGCCAGTTGTCGAGGAATGACCATTTGTCATCAAAGCTTTCGATTTTAAGGAAGGAGTCCTTTGTTGCTTCATTATAAGCGAACTTTGAATCGCCCCAGCGATACTCGGCTCTGGCGCGTCCATCATCTTTCCACATCTGCGCTGCCACCTTACTCTTGGTGTCCGCCACCACTTCCTTGACTATCTTGCCTTTCTCGTCAGCCACATATACCTTCTTGACTGTAACGTCGATAGGCTCATCTTTGGCATCGTGACTGACACAGCCCTCCTGCATCACATAGACAGAGATCAATCCTGCATCTGTAGGCTCTATCTTGATGTGCGAACCACGGCAAGGCAAGAGCCAAGGTGTCTCGTTGGCAACAGACGTGTTGTTTGTCGGGGCAGAATAGTTGCCTGTTGTATTGTCATCCCCCTTCAGTTGCTCGCTCTTCGCCGCATAACTGCCATTTGTGGAGAACGTCGCTTTGGCATCATTGAAGAATTCATGGAATACATCTTCTTCCGTCTGACGGCTATTAGTAAGGTAACCATTTCGGTCAGCATTCTTCTCGAATTTATGTCCTTTCCATAATTCTTTTTTCGAATATGAGTCTGTATTACCATAATAAGTACCATTATTATAAGTCCATCCTCCGAGTGTCACTCCGACTGTCTTGTCATCATTATACAATGTCTGACCGACCGTGTATGTCTCACCATCAGCCACCTTGCAGAATGTACCTTCCTTTGGCTCCACTACAATCTCATAGGATGAGAAGATACGATTTGATGGCTCAAAGGCATACTGGTCATAGATGTCACAATCATACTTATTCTCGTCATTGATGAGCTCTGCCGTTATCACAGTGCTGCCGGCTATGCCATGCAAAGTGACGGTTCCATTATCGTCAATGGAAGCCACATGAGGAGAAGAACTCGTATACTTGAAATTATAACTCGTATCATCAGTGTGTACTCCATTGACATACAGGGCCTTACATGGAAGTGACTCTTTAGTAGGATTCTTCACCACACTAACCACATTATTATTATTCGAATTATCCACAAACTTTATCTGTGCGAAATACTTGTTAGTGGCTTCCATTCGGATTATGTCTATGTCAGATGGCATAGTAATGCTGGTTTCTCCAGATGTTGTATCACCAACCTTGAACAATGTTCTAACACAACCCTGACTTGGCGAAGGAGTATTGCCTGATATAGATACAGACGTTAATGTAGATTTTTTCCAATCCACATTTTTATTTTTATCCTCCTTGTATTCCATCCTCACATAGGTATCCTTTGCCAGATTGGAGAACACCACCTTGACGCCCGGTGAAAGATGGAGAGCACCGCTCTTTGCATCTATCTGTATCTTTTGTTCACCATTAGTGACAAACCGCAAGCCCTTGAAAGCAGGAATCTCAGTGATTCCATCATAGGTCAATGCTGCTGCTGAGGAGAAATTGGTATTGAGCGTATAAACGCCATTGGATGAAGCCCACATGTTCGTGTTCTTGTCCAGCAAATCATGATTGCAGAAAATGTTGTTTTCCAGATTTCGATCGAAATGCCAAACTGACGGTGAATAGTTCTTCTTCTTGATAATCTCATTGATCTCACGCTTTGACAGCACACGATTATAGATTACGATGTCGTCATAGGCAAACGCCACGTCATAGGCGAATTCCACATTGTTGGCATTGGCGCCACCGAGCACTATGCTTTTCAGTCCTTTGATACACCCTTCCAGCGAGCTGGCATTATGCGTGGCATAGCCACCCAAACATGTCGGTTCTCCATCTACATACATATTAAATCGTGACAGGTTGTCATACTTCTGGTAAGTGATGTAATGCCAGTTGCAGTCCTTATAGAAATTCTTGTTGTAGAAATCCGTGTTGGACTTTGTGTCACACAACTCGCCAAAACTGCTTGTACCGCTATTATAATCGAATGTAGTATCATTCACTTTCATATAGCCGGTAAGTCCACCACTGCAGGTGATATTAAACATATGAGGATTTCTGCCTTTGTTCTCATTCTCATCATAATACGTATTTCCTGCAATATAGAACATTGACGGCTCGTCATAAGCCAGTCCACGATTGACTGCTATATCTCCATTTACCCAGAATCCTATTGTCACCTTTCCTGTTTTCTGTATTCCATCTATACCGTCATGGCCAGAAAGGGAATTCTTCTCACCCAATACTACACGCATATAGTCTGACGCGCCATATCTGTCATAGATATCTGCATCAGGGATATTCTGGAAATAATGTCCGAAAACAGCATCCTTCACGATATACTTATCCTTATTGACAATCTTGCCATCTTGGATGCCAAGTCGGCTCTTCAGATAAAGTGTCATATTATCGTTAACAGAAGGGAGATCGGCTCCATAGCCTGATTTTATAGGATTAAGGTCAACATTTTCGAATGTCAACTCAGCCAATTTACCTTTTGTGAGGTCGATGGAGGCATTATCCTGGCTCTCATCCTTTACGCCTTCTGGTCTGTAGGATCCTTTATGGATTTCAAGCAGGGTGCAGGCACTGTTGGGATTTGAAAACTTGAGCTCAAGAGAAAACTCCGCGCCCTCTCCTACTTCAAACTCATACAGCACATTGTAAGTTCGAGTTTCCGTGGTGCCACTATTGTCATCTACCTTTCGTGCAACGGTCTCTGCACCTGTGAGGATATTTCGCAATGTCACTGATGATACTCCTTTCGTGCTCGCCATCTGAGCATAAAGAGTGTGCTTTCCTGGAGTGAGTTGGATGGAATTATAGACATTCTGATTGTCGGTAGAATTGCCTACTCCACCGTAAGTCAGCGTCCTATTATTGCCTTTTGCCTCATGCTCCCAACCGTAGTAAGAGGAGGGGCTTGTGCTGTTGGTAATATTCTTGTTTATCGTTGGCATATCCCATTTCCACTCTATGTCAGACTTATACATATCTGTGGTCTTGCCGGAGAAGAAATTCCAAAGATAAGCAGGTGCGCTCGCTTCCACATTATGCCAAAGTCCATCATATGTGACAGTGGTGACAGGCACTCCATTCACACCTGTGAAATCATATCTCTTGAAATTATGCTCTTCACCATTCTCTCTGGTCGTAGCCCAGTCCTTATTACTAACCTGATTTGAGAGGTCGCATCCATTGCGGAACAGGAGGTTTTCTATAATGGTGTTGAGATGCTTGATGCCAAGTATGTTATCCTGATTGCCATGCAGATGGATAAACGGAATAGGGTTTTCCGTAGCGAGGTTCATGTGAAACTCATTGAGAGGGTAGCCACTGCATGAACCGTATGCCGCAAATGTGCCATTGAGCACTTTCGCACAAGCGTATGTCATCATGCCGCCCATGGAGAATCCACAGAGGTAGAACTTCTTCGGATCGACGGAGATATTGCTGTTGGTAGCGTTCCTTGTCTTGTAGTCAGCCTGTATCTTATCCACAAGTGCCTTGATAAACTTAGTATCTGCATTCTCTTTTCCAGTGGCTTCCCAACCGGTAGTGCCACCAAAACCTTCTTTCCAGTCGTCACCGGGATAGTCTGCTTTATCCTTTTCAGCATCTCGTCCTTGAGGATAGACCACAATGAATTTTTTCTCCTCGGCGAGTGAGGTGAATAAGGGCTTTCCAGGATCATTCGGATCATCTGTACCAAAACGTCCGTGGAGAGAGAATACCACTGGCACATTCTCTTGTCCTTCCACAGAAGCAGGTACATAGAGCCAGTATTTACGGGTTTTGCCATCGACAGTTATAGTGCTTTCCCCATTTATTTCTACTCCGGCATAGATGCCGTTACTACCGGTGATGAAAAGGATCATCACCATAAATGTTCTAAGGAAGAGCGACCTACAGACGCCACTTCCTCTGCTACTGAAAGTAATAAAGTAATGTAAATTCATATTTTAGTGATTTTATTTTTTCGGATTATTACTCTTCGTCGTCAGATAACAAGTAAGTTTCCGAATGATTGTGAGATTACTATTTCTTTACAAGGCGCAAAATTACAACTTTTCCGATGATTTATATTTCTATAATATACCAATAACTTTCGCTAATGTTACATAAAGAGGGAGATATACGAAACGTTATATGAGGAAAAGTTCGTGTTACACCAGAGAAGTCGCCCCATGCTGTCAGGAGAGTGCCAACACCCATTGTGAGTGAACATGGAGGAACCTGCTCCTTGGTCTTGAAGCTGTTTAGTAAAAATACATCAAAACATCATAATATACTACAAAATAATATCAGATTCACTTTTAATTCAATATCTTTGCAGAAAATTGAAACATATTGCGATGATATTTACAAGTACACTTATATTGAATAAAACAAGATGTAATGTGCCCCATTACATCTACCATTGCTGTTTTCGAAAATAATATGTTATTTCTACTTCAGACAACATATTATTAACGAATTAAAAATTACATGGGTTTAATCATATTATATTTTTTAGGTGCTCTGTCACTATCCTTTTTATGCTCCGTCCTGGAGGCGGTGCTACTTTCCACTCCAATGTCGTTTATCTCGATGAAGGAGAATCAAGGCAATAAAACTGCCTCGTTGATGAAACAGTACAAAAACAACGTAGATCGTCCTGTGGGTGCCATTCTTTCGCTCAACACCATCGCTCACACCATTGGTTCTGCCGGCGTGGGTGCCGAGTCTATCAAGCTCTTCGGCGAAGAATACTTCGGAATCATCTCAGCCATTCTCACCCTGCTGATTCTGGTGCTTTCAGAAATCATCCCGAAGACCATCGGTGCTTCCTACTGGCGCTCGCTGGCAATGACATCCACCAAGATAATCAGGGTACTCATCTTCATCACCTACCCGCTGGTTCTACTCTCAGAACTCATCACAAAGGTATTCACCCCTAAGAGCCACCAGGCTTCCATGAGCCGCGAAGAGGTTTCTGCCATGGTAGATGTAGGAACCACAGAAGGCATCTTCCGTGAATCGGAAAGCAAGATTATCAAAAGCTGCATCCGTCTGGCGGGTGTAAAGGCTAAGGAAGTGATGACTCCATCCATCGTGGTAGAATCTGCCAACATGAACCAAACCATCAAAGAGTTCTATGAACAGCAGAAATGGAATTTCTCGCGCATTCCCGTATATGATAGCAGTAAGGAATACATCAAGGGATACGTGCTGAAAGACATGGTCCTCAAATCGCTGTCAGACGATGAGTTCCAGACCAAACTTTCCGACCTGATGCGCCCTATCCTATCCTTCAACGAGGATGAGTCACTATATCAGATATGGGAAAAAATGCTGGAAAAACGAGAACACATCTCTATCATTGTAGATGAATACGGTGTTCTGCGTGGTGTGGTTTCCATGGAAGATGTAATCGAGACGATGACGGGCGTGGAAATCGTTGATGAAGACGACGTTGCCGTAGATATGCAGGTACTTGCCAGGGAGAAATCACGCATGATGCTACAGAAGTAAAAGTAACTGAGTTGGATTGGTATGATCATTCCAACCACGTGATTGAAATGGTCATACCTGAGAATCAATTTGCCACCCCTATTTCTCTTTCATCTCCCCTACCTCCTTCCACTTCCGCTCCATATCATGAAATGCCTGGAGGCAGCCATGCTCGAAGATGGGGCGGTCCTCGGGATTGGCAGCCAAGGCATCCGCATCCATCTCATCCATCACACGACAGAGAATCTTAAACTTCTCTTCAT